>Ga0214921_10006254_pt1 | contig 16400 bp, 15 predicted proteins | sample LL1505_MetaG_FD_177992 | JGI IMG/M metagenome (GOLD analysis project Ga0214921, IMG submission 177992) | Freshwater microbial communities from Lake Lanier, Atlanta, Georgia, United States - LL-1505 | ecosystem: Environmental > Aquatic > Freshwater > Lake | place: USA: Georgia | collected...
CCTTTACAACGGAAATATGTGGGTATGTATAAGTATGTATAATGTATAATGTATAACATAACATGTATAACATGTATAATGAGTTTTACTTGCTTCTGACACGAGGTCGAAGCAACGAGGACGTAACCCCTGAAAGAGAAGGATTCACCCGACGATGATCGTTTATCGTTGTTGTTGTTCGAAAGGCATTTTCTTCTTCTTTAGGTTCTTCTTCTTCCTCCTTCCCTTCCGGGAACACGAATCGGGCACCATTTTCAAAGAGGCTGTGGTACAATTCATTAAGGTCTACGGAACGACAATTGTGGTAAAAGAGAAAGGAAACAACGGCGTCCCAATCGGGGAAATCGCACCAAGGGATCTCCATGCTCGAAAGGTCGGGTTCATCGAGAAACATTTCGCGCACGCGGTGGTATGGAAAGGCGGTGGCATCAAGTCGTTCCAAAATGTTTTTCACGGTCTGGTTTTCTTCCACCACCTTTTCAAGACAACCGTGATGGGCTTTCAGGATTTTGTACGATTTCTCGTACCCGATTCCTGGAATGTTGAGATTGTAATCGGTTCCACATAGGATACAAAAATCTAAAAACGTATTTTTGTTCATATCCAGCGCATGAAGCACCTGATCCATCACAAGACGTGAACACCGGTGTTCAGAAAGGTCCAACTTGTGCAAAAAGGTTGGACAACCATAGGCTAACACATCCGTATCGTCTGTCATGACCGCGTCAAGTTTTCCCAGTTTGCACAAATAACTCCCCATCGCCTCTGCTTCCCCGATCGCCATGACGTACGGTATTTTCATCACATCCAGTAGTTCTCGGATGAGGTCGTAATCATGAGGATCCACCTGAAGCATCGTGTTTTCAATACGGATAAACTCGTGGTCTACATCTACAATCGAAATCCTGTGATCATGGTCTTCTTCCAGACTATTGCTGGAAATAAACGTCTTGAAAAGAAAGGCATAAAGACTAATCGGAATATTCGGATCCTTCATCCGACAATGTGTTTCCGTAGGCCCATTGCGTGCCACTAAATCGGCACGGTACCGATTCCAATCGTCTCGGAGCTCCATCATCTTTGTTTTTTGTTGTTTACGTGCGTCCGACCTTCTTTTCTTTTCCTCGTCCTTCTCTGGTGGAAAGACATTGTCAAATAAAAAGATGGGATGGATACCGTAGGTTCGAAAAATCATGCACAAATCAATAAACCCATTCAACCACTGCGGGCCAATCGATGTCTTGAACTTGCACAAATAGATCGCCGTATCCACCCCGATCTTCTTATACGCATACTCCGATAAATGAACCTCGTCGTACACGTGGGGACACGTTTTTCTTAAAAAGGTATGCAGATTCTTGATTCCCATTCAATGTTGTTTATATCTTTATATCTCTATATATATAATATCTATATATCTTTAAATGTCTTTAAATATCTTTAAATATCTTTATATCTCTTTAAATATATTTAAATCTCTTTAAATATATTTAAATCTCTTTAATGAATTATTATTTAAAGAAAGAAAATTTTTTTTTCATCGGTTGGAAAAGAGAGAAACGATGGGGATGATTATTCAAGTACGCAATCCGTTAACTGGTCGATGGATCGACAAGGATGGAAGTACCTACCAACGCCTTCAAAAATCGGGTATTGTTTTTCCTCGTCAGGGGTTAAAGAATACAAGAAAGGTTCCTGCAAGAAAGGGAACTGCGCTCGATGCACCCGTGACCACCCGGTTCAAAAACTTTCCTGTTTATACACCGGATGACGTTCAATGGCGTGATCTGAAACCTATTAAGGCAGGAGAACGACGAACACTCCTGGCAGAATGTGGACCTTCATGTTTCTTGATTCCTGGCCAAAAAGTACCTAAATTTCCTGTGTGCAATAAAGTGCCTTTGACAAAGACAAAAACATCCCAACCCACGTGTTCTTATAATTGCAAGGGGATCAAGGGAGCGGCATCCCGTGCCGGAGAGTGGAAGTATGTCAACGTTCTTGCGGCCGCCAAGAAACTTGCCACCAAGAATCATTGCTATGTTTAGTTTTTGCGGATACATTTGGAGGCGGTGGGGAAATAACGACACGTCCTGGTTTGACTACATTGTTCAGGATAGTTGTCAAGTGTCGAACAATTGCCGATCAGTTCCGGGGTATTTCCAGGAGGTAGTGAAACAGGAAAGGGTGAAGCAGTAGGACGAGGAGGAGTTGTCGTTGGACCCTTGTAGAAATCAATGATTGTACCGATGGGTGGAAGTGTGGTGGTGGTGGACATCGCCGAAGCGGCAGCGACAACAGAAGAAAAATAATCATGGGGTGAGGATGTCATCGTCGTCATGGACGTGAGCGCCGAGAAAAACGACGAGGGAGTGCTGGTGCTAACCACCGGGTAGGCAGTAGATAAATTGTTATAATTTGTTGGCATTTATTTATTTTTTTTTGATGGATTGGAATTGAATTTAAAAAAAATAAATAAAAAATAAAATTATATTATCATGTTTAAAAATAAATAAAGAAAGAATTATGTCGAATACATCTTCTCCCGTGATGATGTCCTCCACGGCTCAACCCGTGATGACCAACCAATCTCCTTCTGCGACTGTTGCGACCGCCACGACGCTCGGACGATCCTGTGCGGCAACTTACCCCCAATCCGATGGCATGAAATCGTCCTACGATGGCTACTACGCCAGTCTCGGACAGTACAATACACACCTTGATGGATATGTGTATGGACCCCCTATTGCCGTCAGTTCTACCGCCGTTGTCTCTGCCATTACCCCTGTCTGGGGAGGCGTGGCGTTTAAAAAGGAAAATTTTATTGGCGCCCTTGGATCCTCCTACACGACACTGGGCGCTGCCTACGGAGGCGCCGGTGGTTGCGGCGCCAACTACGCCTCCCTTCGTTAAGTTAAGTAAGGGGTTCCTGGTTAAAAAAACAAATTTTTATTTTCAACATCAAAAATAAAAACAACGATGGTTATTACGACCATAACCGCCGTTAATCGGATGGATAAATCCCCTGGTTACACTTACAAAAGAACGGCAGGTGTGGGTCGTCTTCCTATGGATTTCCGACCCCTTTCACCCAAGAAAATGTTACAACTGGGCGTCTTTGAAGGTAAATATCTCAACGATTGTCGTGATGAATTCCCCTCCTCGTGGTTCACCCATGCCAAGGTGGTGGGCGTCGGCGAATCTCCAGATATCTCCTTGAACCGGTACAAGGTCAAGGCCCGTCAGAGCCTTCAAGAATGGCAACGGAAAGGATGGATCCTGTCCCCGGACAACCGCGGATGGTTCCAATGGTACTGCCGGTACTACATGGGTCGACGGATCCCAGGTCTCGACGACCACCAGATCGCCCGATGGAAATCCTTCAAGGCCCGACACCTCGCCCAGCTCGAACAACATGTAAAAAAAGGACACCATGTGGATCGCGCCCGACAGGCATTGTTGCAATGGGGTATTGAAACGGATTGATTAAAGTTTAATTTAATTTAATTTAATATATTAGGTTTATTATAGAAACCAAACTGTGCATTTAATTTTGTTTTTCATTGTTTTTTTTTTTTGTTTTTTCGTGCATTTAATTAATTGTTATTTTCTATTGGTTGTTGAAAAGAAATGCATAATAATGAAGAATTATACGGGATTTTTATTGATGGAGATAATATGAATCCGAAATATTACCGTTATATTGATGATCTGATACGAAAACGTGGACGTATCATTATGAAACATGTGTATTGTGATTTTACAGAGGATAATAACAAGGCTTGGAAGAAAACGTGTTTAGAGTATGGGTTAGAAGGAATCATTGCATGGCGTACTCAGTCCAAGAACTCAAGTGACATGAAGATGGTGACGGATCTGATGGAGATTTTGCAGAAAACACCGGCGATTACGGACTTTGTGATTGTAACGGGTGATATAGATTTCAAAGAAATTTGCAAAAAAATCATCTCCTACAACAAGAGAGTGATCGGAGTATCCTGTTTCAATAATTCGACCTCCTCCACCCTCAAATCGTTTTGCACCGAATTTATTATCCTCGAAAATCTTCATACCCTCAAACCATCATCATCCACTGCGTTATCATCAACTGCGTTATCATCATCATCCACAACAACACCATTATCATTATCAGATAATAATATCGTGAAATCCGTGGATGAAATCGTAGAAATGATTTACGAAATCTGTACCCATTCAGATGTGGAATGGATGGATATGGGCCTCGTAAAAAAACGTTTACTGAATATCAATCCATGTTTCAATGAACACAACTACGGACTTCGAACCTTTAAAGAGTTTATCAAAATGTGCGAACCCAAAGTCCTCCTCCAACAAGACAAAAAAGGAAATTATATAGTATGTTTACCTCCCTGCACCCTTCATCCGATACATCATGATGTGAAAGAGGATGACCAATCGTAAAAACAAATTATTTTTTAAAAATAATTTTTATTTTTAGTACTTGTAGGAATAACACCTAAACAAAACTATCATTACTACGCATTCATATGTTGAATTTTTTTGCGAGATCCACTCGTCCTTCTCCCGTAGAAGATCATTCTACGCCATCCACACCCCCGCCACCTGTTCATCCTACCCCATCCACCCCACCTGTTCATCATCATACCCCTTCATCCCCTCCTCACCGCCCCCCATGTAACTGTGGAGGAAATGAACATCATCATTATGAGGTTGATGTGTATAATAACTATAATTGTGACGACGATTGTTACGATCCCTGCTGCGACCCATGTTGCCGCGGGCCCCGCGGACCTCGCGGGCCCCGTGGATGCCCTGGTCCCCGCGGTTGCCGAGGTCCCACCGGTGCTCATGGAGCCACCGGTGATACCGGAGCGAAAGGAGATACCGGATCTCAAGGAGATACCGGATCTCAAGGTCCCCAAGGTCCAGAAGGTCCTCAAGGTCCTCAAGGTCCTCAAGGAGAAATGGGTTATCAAGGTTCCCAAGGTCCTCAAGGTCCCGAAGGTCCCCAAGGTCCCGAAGGTCCTCAAGGTCCTCAAGGTCCTCAAGGAGAAATGGGTTATCAAGGTTATCAAGGTCCCGAAGGTCCACAAGGTCCTCAAGGATATGATGGTCCCCGCGGTCCCCAAGGTTTCCAAGGTTTCCAAGGTAGTCAGGGTAACCAAGGTTTCCAAGGATACCAAGGTGCCCAAGGGTATCAAGGTGTGGAAGGTCCTCAAGGTCCCCAGGGATATGATGGTCCCCGTGGTCCACAAGGTTTCCAAGGTTTCCAAGGTTCTAAAGGCCCCACTGGTAACGATGGTCCTCAAGGTCCCCAAGGTGATAAAGGTGATACTGGAATGAAGGGTGCCCAAGGTGATACTGGTTCTATGGGTCCCACTGGTAACGATGGTCCTCAAGGTCCCCAAGGTGATAAAGGTGATACTGGAATGAAGGGTGCCCAAGGAGATACTGGTTCTATGGGTCCCACTGGTAACGATGGTCCTCAAGGTCCCAAAGGTGATACGGGTTCTGTTGGTGCCCAAGGTGATACTGGTTCTATGGGTCCTCAGGGGTTTACGGGTTCCGAAGGTCCTCAGGGATTTACCGGTAATGATGGTCCCCAAGGTTCTCAAGGATTCACGGGGATGATGGGTCCTACTGGACCTGTGAGTTTTATTCCCGCTTATGCTTTCCGTTATTCGACCCTGACTCAGACAGTTGCGTTGGGAGATCCGATTAGTTTTGAGTTCAACGGTCCCATTGCCAATTTCACGACCCTCTCTTCCACGCAATTACGTTGCGATATAAGCGGGGTTTACTGGGAAATTAAGACCATCGATACATTAGAACCCAATAGTTGTGCACTGTATATTAACGGTCTATTAAAATCTGGAACATGGTTTGGTGCCAATGCCACTGCGCAGGATATTGGAGAAGCCATCATTGTCTTGAACGCAGGAGATACAATAGAATTGCGCAATCAGAGTTCTCAAGGAGGAACGATTCACCTTGCTCCTTTAGGAAGTGGCGCAAATCCGTCCATAGGACAAACTACCGCTGCTTTTAGTATTTTCAGGATCGGTTAAATGAAATGGAAAGAAAGAGTGCAGAAGGATAACGATGAAAATAGCACGCCAGAAGTTATTTAGGATATTTTAACTTGACCTTATTTGATCCATTGTAATCCATTGTATAAAAAAGACAATTTTATGCTAATTAAATATTTTCTCCCCCTTGATACAAAAGAGATAACATATATTGTCAATGACAAACAACATATATATTTATATATATTTTCATATCTGTTGTATCAATAATTGGCGCACTATAGTAAGTAATTTGTTTGACGCTATATGTACATCAGGTCTTTATGATAAAGTAACTGAAATAAGATGCGGAGTGCTTGGAACAAGTTCGGAGACTGATTTATCACACCCCATATTCAATGACTCCAAAGTTAAACTATTGTTTCACTCCACTAATTTGGACCAGTATGAACGACCTACACTTGAACGATTGTATGAAGATTCGGTGGAGGCGTCTGATAATTTTTCAGTTCTCTACATTCATACCAAAGGAGTTCGATATAATGGAACTAATGAATGTGTAACGGATTGGGTAGATTATCTTACCTATTTTAACATTGAAAAACACAATGATTGTTTACTTCATCTACAAAATAATAATGTAGTTGGTGTGAACCTTGTACCTACACCATCTCCGCATTTTTCTGGTAACTTTTGGTGGTCACAGTCTGATTATATTCGAACGTTAGATCCAAAAATAGACGATTCAAATTATATTGCACCAGAGCTTTGGATCTGTCAACATAAACATGGTGTTTATTATTCATTATTTAATTCATTAATTCATAATCATTATGAGGAAAGATTTTCTCCAGAAAAATATATTGAACAATGATATGACATTTAGTTATCATTGACTGCAAACAACCGTTACCATAAATGCCGTAATTCATTTTATAATTCTTGTTCCCCACCTTACAGGCCATACTATAATGGGATTGAACTAACGATGAAAAGTAGTAGGCAACATTGTCGGTGACATTGTGGTGGAAGGATAAGAAATGATACGGGGTGGTTTGCAAAAAACATCATGAACTTCCTTCCTCATCTTTTCATTATCCAGGATATTTTGATATTCCTGGCGTTGAAGATACAAAAGACTAAGAATGACACCACATAGAATGAACTGTACGAAAGGAAGTGTTACAGAAATTTCAATAGTTTCCTTTTGTGTACAAAAATATGGTGTAAATGTAAGATTTTGTTTAAAAATTAATGATTTATGTAAATTAAGGTGAAAATTAAATATATAATAACTAACCGATACTACAAAAACCATTACAACATAAAAATAATTTATTTGTTGATTATAGATGTTTATTATATGCGGATTTACTGTCTCCAACTGATTCCCTTGATCATCACAAAGGTGTGATGTAGATCGTACCGAATTTGTGTTCCTTTGTGTCAAAGTTAACGAATTTCGTATCGCTGAAAACGCATTGTAACATATCCACAACATAACGAAGAGACATGTACAATACACAAACCTGCAAAATTCCTTATAATTATTTTTTGTCCTTGGATCATCTTTCAACGCATTCAACGCATTCAACGCTTTCAACGCATTCATATCCTCTACAAAATCTACGATAAAACTCACCCCAAGAAGAATTATGCAAACCAATAGCATATTTATTCGGTTTAGTATTGATGTCATGATTCAATTAATTTTTATTTATGGAATAAAAAAAAATTTAACACAAAAATGTCATCTCTGAAAATTCTTTGAGATATCGTTGGCTGCAGGATTCCACCAGCAACCCGTTGGCATAAATGCCGTAATTCGTGTAATAATCCTCGTTTTCCAGCGCCAAATGATAAATGGTGTATTTTCCAGGAATCTCGTACACCGAGGCCCTTTCATCTGCACATGCAGGCAAACGGTATTTCTTGTCGGTCACAAAGGTATCTCCATTGACGTTGATCGTGTTTTCCCTTTCTTCTTCCGACGCGAATTTATCCACAAGAATCGAATGACACCCCGTCAGCACCAAATCCTCAAAAACCTCCGGGTAATTTTCCGAGGTACATTTGTACAATTGTTTCTTGATACGATCCTCCGATGCCGCATGATAAATGACCTTTTTTCCGATACAGTCAATCGGAACGTAGTAATGCTTCCTGTCGGAGTTTTTCGATGGCTTTGTAACCATTGTTGGTCAAAATCTTGGTGCCTTCCTTGAAACACACAAAAAATTTCTCCTGTGTTTGTTTGGCGGTTTCATACGACGTATAAATCCAGATCCCGGTATCATCACCCGGATTGGCCTGATCCGTGACGGCAATAAACCGTGTAAAGGTGTTGCTATCAAGGTTTCGAGAAATGGCTTTCCAATCATAAGAGGAGCCGTTGTAGTTCCCGAGCCAAATGGTTCCTCGATCGGGGGGATTATCTCCAGAACACACGATAAGAGAAACACCGTCCGGACCGTACTGAATTTTATTCCAGTTGGCGGTCCCAGGGGTGGTTTGTTGTACAAAGGTCCAGTAATTATTACTAACGGTTCCTGTGTAAATATTCCCAGGACCGGCCGCACAAATCGCGATTCTTGTTCCTTGATAATTCGAACTAATGCTTGTCCAGCCCTCTGAAAAATTAAGGTTGGAAATGGTCGCCATATTAGTATATTGTGCGTTGCGCCGCACACCGCGCCTGATTGGAGGGGGGTCGGCGGCGGGGGGAGAGAGGGTTCTCCGTTAGGAGAGCACCGATCGACTGTGGCCAGGGTTTCCTGGTGAACACCCGATAACAACCGATCAATCTCCAAAAATCACCAGTAAAACCCTGGACACAGTCAGTCGGTGCTCTCTACGAGAGCCCTCCTTCCCCCCGCCACCGGGGGTATTTAAAGAGATGATTGAATTTTTTTTCTTTAAATACCCCCGGTGGCGGGGAGAGAGGGCTCCGTCAGGAGCTCCGATCGCCTGTGGTGCGTTGCGCCGCACACCGCGCCTGATTGGAGGGGGGGTCGGCGGCCGGCGGGGGGAGAGAGGGCTCTCCGTTAGGAGAGCACCGATCGACTGTGGCCAGGGTTTCCTGGTGGACACCCGATAACAACCGATCACTTTCCGAAAATCACCAGTAAAACCCTGGACACAGTCAGTCGGTGCTCTCTACGAGAGCACTCCTTCCCCCCGCCGCCCCTCAATAAAGCGCGGTGTGCGGCGCAACGCACCACAGGCCGTCGGTGCTCTCTGAGGTTTCCTGATGACATTGAAAACAAATTGTCTACTCCTCGTGGTTTGCGGCGAAACGCAAGAAACGCAAACAAAGCGTGGAATAAATGGGAATGTGATCCGATGGGTGTATGACATTGGGAAGCAGGGAGGTCCAGGCATGGTTATCGTCTTCAGAAATGCCTTGTTCGATCCAATGGATTTTTTTTTCCATCTCGTCCTCGTCATGGTTGTTGTTGCAAGTAAAAATGTAATCGATGCATCCTTGAAATTCGTGCGTGTGGATGATGGAGCGTGTGGTAGGAACCGAAGGACAAAAAGACCAGATACTTTGAAGGACCGGTTTTACCGGGATGGTGACATCATTGTCGTCCTTAGGACCGACGATGCTGCCAAGAGGAATATCTTTTTCGTACATGTTCATATCAGCGGCGATGAGGACTGGAATATCGATGGTCGTGGCCAGTTGTTTGATGGCTTTCCAATGATCCTGCTGGATCTCGGGTTTCTTGGGTTTGCAGGGCATGTGGTACCCCACAACACCAAAAATGGTTCCGGTAGATCGTTGGTATAAACACAGGCACAAGAGGTGATTCGACAAGGTTCGACCAGGGGATCCTGGTGTACAACCCATTCCAAGACGAAACGGATGGTAATGCAGTTCGTAGTACAGCTCTTCGGGGAAGAGAATGGCGGTGCCCATGTAGCCGTCAAAGTCGTTGCCGTAAGAAACGTATCGTATACCATAATCGGTGCTGGCACATAGAGGAACCAGGGAAGAATGGTAACGGGATAAGGTCACTTCCTGGAGCACGATAATGCTGGAAAGACCGATCATGCCACGGAGACGACCAAGGATTTGCGTCCATCGGTCCTCATTCGTCAAATGACCGTACACGTCTGGATGAGCCTCTTTCATCTTGTCAAAGAGATTGCAGGACAATATATTCCACGAAACGATCCGGACATGTTGGTACATGCAATTCGTGGATTTTGTGGAAAGAAAAACAGGGATTTTGGAGGAACAGAACTGATGAACGGAAACGGTGGAAGAAAGACCGTGGAACGTCGCATGACGGTACGAACAATTCGATCGATCACATCGTTGTCGAAATGTACACCACTCTGTGGCAGGTGAATGACCATGTTCGGTGCTCGGATGGTGGAAAGAACAGTTGGATCGGTCGCAAACGGTATCAAACTTGCATAGGATAATCTCCTTTGTTGTGGTGGTTTCTGTGTTTATTTTCCATGTAAAAATATTTCCCATCTTTTTGAGAAAGATAGAAAGGAGGGATGTCTGATATTATGTTAGTTAAAAATAAAAATAGTGGTTGATGAATGAATAAATGGTGATGAGTCAAGTAAAGGAAATAAGTAATCTTTTTTTCTTCATTTTTTTACATCATAAAAATTTTCAATGACGGTGATAACATAACATAACATAACATAACATGATGACAGTCATATAAAAAAAAAATAATTTGTTAAGAAAAAAAAGATAAAGAAGAAATGATTCCTAAACACATTTACCAATCATGGTCCACGACAAATCTGCATCCGTCGGTACAGATGCAAATCGATCACATGAAGGCATTGAATCCCGAGTATCAATATCACTTGTTTACACACGAGATGATGGATAATTTTGTACACCAACATTTTCCTGGTGAAATTACAGAATGTTACGATCGATTGACGATTATTGCCACCAAGGTTGATTTCTGGCGTTATCTTCTCTTGTATTTACAGGGCGGTGTCTACGTGAACATGGATTCTGCGATTCTTCGTCCTCTTGGAGAATTGATTCGAGACGAGGATGAGGCCATCATTTCGGTGGAAAATAATCCTTTTTTTTGTCAGTGGGCGTTGATATTTAACAAGGGGCATCCGATCTTGAAAAAAACGATTGAATTCATTGTTCGAAATATCCAAACCAATCGGTACCCTAATGACATTCACAAAATGACAGGACCCTGCGTGTTTACCGAAGCCGTTTTATATATACATGGTCAACGTCACCATGAATACAATAATCTAATCGAACTTGCGCATTCGAATATAGACAAAACGTTTGTTGATCCTTCTTCTTCTTCCTCTTATCGTATCTATGGTATCGATTATAATGGATTTTTAAAATTTAAACATGATGATTTATTTTTGCATTTGTTATATACCAATTCTACCAATTCTACCAATTCTGAACATTATCCGAAAGTGTCAAAGGACTGGAGAACCGAACAAAAGAAGGTAATCCCAATCCAATACATCCAACACACATTTCATCTTCATCTTTTATTTTCAGAGAACAATCCCACTTCTTTTCTTCAACACAACGAGTCTACATGCAGTATATGGAAATCCATACAAGATTTTGATTTACATCCACATGTGTTTGTCGTACCAGACCAAAACAGGTTATTATGGATGATGTATCTTCTTCGTTCGTTTCCTTTCAGGAACGATAATAATCATGATCTGGTGTGTTTTGTGGATCCAGCATGTAGTCGTCAATTTATCTATTCCGACGAAAAACAAATTGTTGAAAAATTTCTGTCCCTCGGCCATGACATTGTTTTTGGAGTCGAGTTCGATGCATCATCATCCTACTCCTTATCAACCATGTATAAAACATATAAAACATTTTTCCGTCTTCATCCTGCTATTTTTATGGGTAGGGGGATTGCAATTCGTCAAATGTTACAAGATATGATGGACAAGAATATAATGGATTTTTCCTCGTATTACCAATCCTCCCAATCCATAACCGATAGACAAGGTATCAATATCGGGCTGGATACACAACAGATGATTTTTCAAACATTGAGGCCAATCCATTCCGATTTGGTAAAGTTTCATCAAAATGGTTGTATGGAGCGTTTGAACAGTTCAGATCGTGTAGATCGTGTAGATACACCATCGGGGCCAAATGTAGTTTGTTGTGTATATGTCATGGTGGGTAGTAGTGATTCCATGCTTTTGAAAACATTTGAAAACCTTACCCTCTTGTACCAAGGTTTGTTGGAGAGGGTTCAAATAAAGATGGACATTGTTTTTGTGTATGATGATTTTCGCTGTGAAAAAAGGATTAAGAATCGTATTGAAAATTATCAAAAAACGCGTTCCGGTCTACACTCTGTTATCATTCTTCCATGCGTTGGTTGCACTTCCAATTATCAACGGGAACGAGATGCCATGGTACGAAACAAGTACCTACATTTTCTTGATTTCAATTCAGAAAGAAAACAATATGATTTTCATTTCGTGATCGATGTCGACCCCAAAAAGTCGTATGTTATGGACTTTCCCTGGAATATCAAAATTTTTGAACCGTATTTGAATTCAATGTCTCATGAATATGAATCCCAGGGTGATTGGGATTGTATCTCTTTTTACGAACCTGAACACTATGAAAAGGAAGCAATGAAGTCTTTATTTTATGGTATATTTCAACATCACTATCTCGGTTTCCATTTTTTTTATCACGATTCCATTACTCACATCATGAAGAAGGATTTTTCTATGAAACTTCAAGAGTATAAAGACCGTTTATTTCCATGTGATTCGGCATTTAATGGGTTCGCTCTGTATCGTACCCAAAAATTCAAGAATGCAGTCTATGATGGTTTTTATAACAACCTCAAAAAAATAATGCCTGAAAACGCCGAAAAAAATACATTGGATACGTTACAAAGTACATTTTTCCCATTCGAGGATTTCTATATTGACAATACTGTACTGGAACATAGTGAACACGTGTATTATCACGTCAGCGCCACCCAAAACCATCATGCACGTATCCGAATTTCACAAGAACCTCTACATGATGAGTCTTCTATCAATGATAACAACAAGTCCATTTTTAATCATAAAGATGATGAAGAGGAACGAATGTGTTTTTTTGTCTCCCCGCGTGGTTTGTTAACATCATGTGATCTACGTCCCAAAAAACCCTGTTCCTCGGCAGAATCTTTGGGTACCTATACCAAAAGGTTGGATGGAAAGTATACGAACGTCATGACCGTGTATGTATGCAACAGTCCAGCCATGTTAGAATTTATTCAAGAGTATATTCAAAAGAAGAGGATCACGTATCGTTTCGTGTTGGTATCGGGAGATTGTGACTGGACCTGTCCGACCGAACTTTTTCAGACACATGAAGAATTTCTAAAATTTATGGAAACCGAAAATCTTGTGCATTGGTTCTCCCAAAATTGTATCGGAGTCCATGCCAAGCTATCCTCAATACCGATAGGCCTTGATTATCATACCCTTAACAACCGAGAAATGACTCACGAGATAGGATTTTCAATGTCTCCCTTAGAACAAGAAAGGATATTGTTACAAAAGATGTCCAAGTCGACGCCGTTTTGGAAACGGAAACCTCTATGTTATAGCAATTTTCATTTTGCTTTCTATTCCACCAATACGGAACGGTTCGATGCTATCAATCAAATCCCGAACGAACTGGTGTTTTATGAACCAGAAAAAGTGATAAGGAGCGAAAGTTGGGAACATCAGTTGGAATACGCCTTTGTGTTATCACCGAGAGGGAATGGTCACGATTGTCATCGAACATGGGAAGCACTTCTTTTAGGTTGCATCCCAATCGTAAAAACTTCGCCTATGGATTCTTTATATGATGATCTCCCTGTGTTATGTGTCTCTTCGTGGTCGGATATTTCCGAATCCCTGTTGGCCAATACGATTGAGAAATACCGACATCAATCCTTTTCTATCAACAAACTGACATTAACCTACTGGATGGAAAAGATTCAAAGTTTCACCTTATGATCCTCATCACCACCTACGGCGCCAACGAATCGAATGCCCCCCCGGTACCCGATGGAGGTCGGTGTATCCAGTGAAGGCATTTCAAGAACTTCGTTCAATATTTGTGGATGATCTTGTTGATAAAGATGTAGATCAATCCCATCCTTTAACGAATACGGTCCCTGGTCCCATACCCAGGCATTTTCGAGGCGCAACGGGATGAAAGTGCCTTGGTACTCGACCAACACCTGTGTGAGGGGCATCCGGGTGTTGCGAATGGTGAGGGACCAGTACTCCACAGGGGTCGAAATGACATCACCGACGGTGAGATTCTGTGCCTCATCGTCGGCGTGACACGTCGTGGCGGTGCAAAGGATGTATTCCATGGGTTCCTCCTCCTTGACAGGACAGGGGACGAGTGTCCATTCCACGTGATAAGGATTGCCATTCATAACGGGTTGGTGTTCATGGTAAATATCAAAATCGAGAAAGTCACGGGTGCATACCGGATCGGTGCACTGATCCATGACCATGACGAGGAAGGGTGGAGGAGATCCGGGGATCATGCCGCCCCATTGCGTGAGTTCGGAGTTCCACTCGTAAAAATTCTCGACGTGCGTGACACGGAGACACGCCCCACAAAGAAAGGCGTCGGAGGATTTCATGTTCTCGTTCGAAAGCCCCACGCCCATAAGGATACGTCCGTCCAAAAACATGGGCACGGATTCAGAGGTGGACCGTGAAACCGTATCAAAGGATTGCATCCTACAAAACCCGACCTGACGAATTAATGAATTATAGGTTGCGTTTTGACGCATTTCCTCTCCACGAACCGTTAACCCCATCACCAACAACGCCCAAGGGGTATAAAAATGATGATTCGTCAGATAGCTGTTTAGATTCATGAGGTTTAACCAAAAAAAATTTAACGAAACACATTCAATTTTTTTTTCGATACAAACAACAGAGCAACGCATATGCACGACATGGTTTCGCTTCGCGAGTTTATCAAACTCAAAATCCAGTATAACGATACGGTTGGTTTGAAGAGGGATTATCACAATGTTGGTCGTCTGCATCGTCAAGGTAGTAGTATGATGGCGATAGCCGTGGATCTTGGTTGTTCGGCAGAAATTCTTCGTTTCATGATTCATGAGGGAATCGGTTCTGTCAACGCCAAGTACGAGGACCGAACTGCTCTTTACCTGGCCGTGCATTATCAACGCGCCGACCTGGTCGAAATACTGCTACAATCCGGTGGCATCGTGGAAAAGAAATGTGGGAAAATCAACACTCCTCCGATTGTCTTGGCGGCCCAAAAAGACGTCCGTATCCTCAAGATGCTCCTACAACACGACCCGCACCAGATCAATGGAACCGATGAAAATGGGGTCACCGCGCTTCGGAGTGCCGCAAAGTACGGGAATCTGGAGACGGCGCGTCTTCTCCTTGCACACGGCGCCGATCCCACTCTGGGCGATCATGTGGAAAAAAAAACCCCGCTTTTCATTTGCCGATCCAACGACAACTTTCCCCTGTGGCTCAACAACCAAAACGATACCGTCGTCAAGATTATGCAGAACCGACGACAAATCGCCAGACTCCTCGAGGAAGAAGACCGCGCCTACCTCGTGTACAAGGGTTACCTCCTTCGTCACGCTCGTGTGGTCGCAGAGAACGATTACAAACACGATCTATTCTCGATCCTTCATCTCCCCGAGATCGTCAAGAAACGTATCTGCCGGCGCCAGATCCTACCACGCGTCCTGTACACGGCACAGGCACAAAGTTTGCGAGCTCACCCTGAGGACAAAGTAGAGGTTTGGATAGAACAACAGAACACCACCAAGATACAAGAGGTGATGCACGATGCGTGGGGAATGAAACAGGATACATTCAGAGAACTCATGGGATTCTTAGTCTAACCATGGTGGTGCGTTTTTGTGCGTTGCGCCGCACACCGCGCTTGATCGGATGGGGGACAGAAGGCTCTCGTCGGAGAGCATCGACTGACTGTGTCCAGGGTTCGTTTGTGATTTTTAGAGATTCATCGGGTGTTATCGGGTGTTCACCAGGAAACCCTGGCCGCCGGGGGGAAGGAGGGCTCTCATCAGAGAGCACCGACGGACTGTGTCCAGGGTTCACTTGTAATTTTTAGAAATTTATCGGGTGTTATCGGGTGTTCACCAGGAAACCCTGGCAACAGTCGATCGGTGCTCTCTACGATAGCCCTCTCTCCCCCCGCCGCCGGGGGGGTATTTAAAGAAATAAAAACCAATCATCATCATGTCTTTAAATACCCCCGGCGGCGGGGGGAAGGAGGGCTCTCATCAGAGAGCACCGACGGACTGTGTCCAGGGTTCACTTGTAATTTTT
>Ga0214921_10006255_pt1 | contig 16399 bp, 15 predicted proteins | sample LL1505_MetaG_FD_177992 | JGI IMG/M metagenome (GOLD analysis project Ga0214921, IMG submission 177992) | Freshwater microbial communities from Lake Lanier, Atlanta, Georgia, United States - LL-1505 | ecosystem: Environmental > Aquatic > Freshwater > Lake | place: USA: Georgia | collected...
TTGAATCTGGAGAGATTTTTGCTGCGCCAACCTCAAATAAAGCCCAGCTCACTGCACTTTCCATGCTTGATAAAATTTTCATTGATTCATCGCCATATGCACCGATAAGCGATGCATTCATATTCGCCAAGGAAGAGAGTACGGTAGGATCTTTGATGGCTTTTACAAACGCTGAATCAATCTTATCGATTACAGGTTTTGGAGTATCTGCTGGTATCGCAAATCCAAGCCATTGACGTGCTGGCATCTTGACAATATCTGGATATTTTTCTGCAACTGCCGTTATACGACCAACACCTGGAAAATCAAATCCAGATGTTTCAACCATCGCCAAAGGACGTAACTTGCCACCCTTGATGTACTCCGTCTGCTCTGCAATTGAAGAGATGACGGCATCACCATCGCCAGAAAGAACGGCAACCATTGCTGGGGCACTTCCACCATAAGGTACATAGTTTAATTTTGCTTTGATTGCGTTAGATAAACCAATCGCCTTTGCATGAAAAACACATCCAATTGCGCAATGGGTAATATTTATTTTTCCTGGATTATTTCGGGCAGCGTTAACAAGATCATCAAGCGTTTTGTATGGAGATTCAGGCTTAACTGAAATGACCGCAGGAGCACCTGCCACCATATACCAACGCCAATCTTTAGTTTTGGTAGTGTGAAAGCCCATAACAGCAACAACTTGCATTTGCTCAGATGCGCCTAGCCAAGTATGACCATCATGAGGCTTAGACAACACATAATTCATAGCTACGTTGCCACCGCCGCCCGTTCTGTTAGAAACAAGAATCGACTGGCCTATGTCTTTTTCCATTGCTTTCGCAATTAATCGATTGGTGGTATCTGTTCCCCCACCAGCAGATGCCCAAACATTAATTTCAATCGGTTTATTTGGAAATTGTTGCGCGATTGTCAGACTCGGTAGAAGCATAAAATTTAACGCACATAAAATTTTCGCAAGTAACACTACAGTCTTTGTCATAGTCATCTCCTTAAAAATTTAAAAAATCACAACATCAACGAAATTAAATTTCATGCCTCCGCCCTTGAAATCTTTTTAATTCAAATACGAAAAAGTAAAATTATGTTTTTTCTTCATAATAATGAACTCCAAAAAGGTTTTAAAACTAAAATTTTTAAATTATCAAGGCTTAGGAATTCCAATTGAATCTGGAGAGATTTTTGCTGCGCCAACCTCAAATAAAGCCCAGCTCACTGCACTTTCCATGCTTGATAAAATTTTCATTGATTCATCGCCATATGCACCGATAAGCGATGCATTCATATTCGCTAGGGAAGAGAGTACGATAGGGTCTTTGATGGCTTTTACAAACGCTGAATCAATCTTATCGATTACAGGTTTTGGAGTATCTGCTGGTATCGCAAATCCAAGCCAAGTACGAGCAGGCATTTTTGCAATGTCCGGATACTTCTCCCCAACTGCCGGAATTCGACCATAACCAGGAAAATCAAGAGCAGCAGTTTCAACCATTGCCAATGGACGTAACTTACCTCCTTTAATGTATTCTGTTTGCTCCGACAGTGATGATATTACTGCATCACCATCACCAGATAGAACTGCAACCATGGCAGGAGCACTGCCCCCATAAGGCACATAATTTAATTTTGTTTTAGAGGCGTTTGCTAGACCAATAGCTTTTGCATGCCAAACGCAGCCAAGTGCACAATGCGTAATGTTTATTTTTCCTGGATTATTTCGGGCAGCGTTAACAAGATCATCAAGCGTTTTGTATGGAGATTCAGGCTTAACTGAAATAACCGCAGGAGCACCTGCCACCATATACCAACGCCAATCTTTAGTTTTGGTAGTGTGTAAGCCCATAACAGCAACAACTTGCATTTGCTCAGATGCGCCTAGCCAAGTATGACCATCATGAGGCTTAGACAACACATAATTCATAGCTACATTGCCACCGCCACCCGTTCTGTTAGAAACAAGAATTGACTGGCCTATGTCTTTCTCCATTGCTTTTGCAATCAATCGATTGGTGGTATCTGTTCCACCACCAGCTGATGCCCAAACATTAATTTCAATCGGTTTATTTGGAAATTGTTGAGCGAATGTCAGACTCGGCAGAAGCGTAAAATTTAACGCACATAAAATTTTCGCAAGTAACACTACAATCTTTGTCATAGTCATCTCCTTAAAAATTTAAAAAATCACAACATCAACGAAACTAATATCATTTGATGCTGGATTTAAAAAATAAACAAGTAGCATTTTCAACTACCCCCTATAAGTAAATCATTGGTAAATTTAACGTTCGTAAGTTAGAAAAAATAATTAACTGGCGGCATGTTTTGCAGCCAAATATCCAAAGGTCATAGCTACGCCTATTTGCGCACCAGCACCAGGATATTCACCCCCCATGACTGATTGCATGTCATTACCCGCAACATATAAACCACTAATTGGATACCCATCACAGTCTAATACTTGCGAGAATTCATTGTTCACCAATCCAAGGCTTGTACCTAAGGGCGTTGGATACACCTTGATGGCGTAAAAAGGAGGTCCACTAACAAGGCCTAGGCACGGATTCGGATGGTTATTAGGATCCCCATTCGAACGGTCATAAATATTTTCACCTTTTAAGAACTCATTGTCTCTACCGTTAACAACATCAGTATTGAATGAAGAGATGGTTTGGTTTAGTGCTAAAGAATCAACACCCACCTTGATAGCTAAATCTTCAATTGAATTTCCTTCAAATAAATAACCCTGTTGTATATATTTTTTTAATGAGGGTGTTCTTGGCCTAATAAGACCAAATCCATACTTCCATATGAACGCTTTACCGCAAATTAAAACAGCTGGGATCGATAGATCTTCAGCTGTATTCTTATACATTGAACGAACAAATTCATGATAAGAAACTGCCTCATTAACAAATCGCTTTCCTTTCACATTAACCGCAATCAAGCCTGGCTTTGAACGATCTAAAACAATGTGTGGATATATTGAAACTGCACCATCATTTTCTTGAATCAAGGAGCTTGGAAACCACAAAGCATTGTCGAGACCAGGCTTTCCAAGGACGCCACCAACAGATAACCCGAGATCAATAGTTTCACCTTGGCACCCATCGTAAGCTGCACTGTGGAGCGGAGATGGTTGAGGTAAGTATTGCTGGCGTTTCAACTTATTGGAAGGAAAGCCTCCACCAGCCAAAAGAATACCTTTGCTAACCGTAATGTTAATCTCTGATTCATTCGTTACAACAATAACACCGCAAACATTACCAAGTTGATTAGTTATTATTTTTTTTGTATCAGAACTAGTAATAAAACTGACCTGCCTGGAGAGAAGCTCTTTGAACAAAGAACCAACCAATCCGTTACCTAGGACTAGTCGAGTCCCGCGATAAAAGGAAATACGATCAAGTAAAAAACGTGTAATTAATTTAAATCCTATCAAAAAACTATTGAAGTCAAATTTAATTAATTGAGCAGCTTCTCCCCTAGTAATCATCATTCCGCCAAAAAGCATTAACTCTTTCAAAGGAGAAGCAATTTTTTTAAAATCACTACCGAGCAATCTTCCATCAAAAGACTGAGGCTCTAATGGTCTTCCGCCAGCTGCTGCTCCAGGGTGATCTTGTCGATAGTCAGGACTTGAGGCATAAGGTCTAAATCTAATATTAGTATTTTTAATCAAATAATCTATCATTTGAGGTCCCTGATCTACAAAGGACTCACGTAATAATCTTTCTGATTTATCCCCAACAAGGGAATCAAGATAAGTCATAGACTTTTCCTTACTATCATCTAATCCGATAGTTTTTTGAAGCGAATTATTTGGAATCCATACTGTCCCAGATGACCGCGCTGCTGTGCCGCCAATGACATCTGTTTTTTCTATGACCAAAACCTTCAGGCCTTCAATACTTGCTACCAAGGCAGCAGTCAAACCGGCAGCACCAGATCCAATAACAACAAAGTCGTAGTTGTGATTTACTAATTGATTAATAGACATTGGAATGCATTTGCAATTATTGTGGTTTCATCGTAATAATACGTTCTTCACTCATTTCATGCATTGCATATTTAGGACCTTCTCTTCCAAATCCACTATTTTTCGAACCCCCGTATGGCATTAAATCCACACGCGAGCTAGATGTCTCATTAATGTGGACACCTCCAACGACTAGTTTTTTAGCAGCGAATAAGGCATCATCTAAATTACTTGTGAAAATTCCTGTTGCAAGGCCAAATGGCGTTGAATTAACTTTTGCAATAGCCTGAGAAATACTGTCAAAGGGCACGATTGACAGAACTGGGCCAAATACTTCTGCACATCCAACGCGCATTGACTCATGGGTATTTGTTAATAAGGTTGGTGCTACCACAGCCCCACTCCTTGTACCACCAGCCAATATAGTTGCGCCACTAGAGGCGGCTTCATGAATCCAAGATTCAATTCTTTTTGCTGATTCAAGGCTTATAACTGGACCTACAACTGTTTGAGGGCTGTTCGGATCACCGTACGCAAGTTCTCCGACCATCTCAGTCAGCTTTTGCTGAACCTCTTGGATCCGATTTTGATGCACTAAAAGTATTTGTATAGAAGTGCAAACTTGACCAGCCTTTCTATAACTAGCGCCTACCACCTTGGGAAGAGCGGACTCAAGATTTGTGTCTTCATTCAATATAGTAAATGCAATAGAGCCTAATTCCATTTGTGTTCGTCTTAAACCAGCTCCTTGTTGAATTTTTATTCCGACCTCCGTACTACCAGTAAAAGCGAAAAATTTAATTCGCTGATCAGCCAATAAAGCATCAACGGTTGCAGCAGAACCATGAACAACGCTTATAAGTCCTTTGGGCAAACCTGATTCAACAAATGCTTGTGCAATTAAACATGCAGTAAAAGGAGTGCTACTAGACGGCTTGAGAATAACTGCATTACCGGAAGCTATAGCAGGAGCAATTTTATGAGCAACCGTATTGAATGGGGCATTGAAAGGTGTAATTGCAGCAACCAACCCGAGGGGGACACGAATCGTAAATGCTATTCGTCCACTTTGCTGAGGTGCACCTTCAATAGGAACCATCTCACCACAAAATCTTCTTGCCTCATCCGCTGAAACACGAAGAGTTTGAATACCCCGTTTAATCTCATTCGCAGCATCATTTTTAGGGAACCCAGACTCAATAACCATAATTTCCGTAAAGTGATCAATCCTTTTTTCAATAAGGTTAGCCGTCCTATCTAAAATTTGCCCTCTTTCATAGTTGGACAAAGAAACACCAGCAAACTCATTTGCTGCAAATTCAATTGTTCGATGAATTTGATCAACATCAGTGCGATGTAATAGAGCAAACGGTTTCAAAGCGTATTTATCTAGAACGGGAAATGATTCTTCGTTGCCCTTGACCCACTCACCAGCGATAAGGCTTGAATTTTCGAAGCTAGAAGGATTAGCTAGATCAAAAAGTTGTTTTATCATTCTTAACCTCTAGTTCAAATGAATACATTATTTTTATCAATGTATGGGATCCCAATACCACCAACTACGATGCTCTACCCAGTCTTTCACGTCACTTCTAAATTGCAAGTAATGGTTAGACTGTCTATGCAATTCAAATGCATTATTTTCTGAGTAAATCTCGAACAAAAAAAAGAGACAAGGATCATTTTTTTCTTGATGTACATCAAATTTCAAACAACCAATCTCTAAATCAGTACATAGACTTGCATGCAATGCAACTCGCACTTTAAATTGCTCTAGAAAGTTTGTCTTAACTTTTAAATGCGCAGTATGAATGAACGTCATGGCGATAGAAAGTAAATTAATTTCAATAAAGCAAATGCCTTAGGTCATACTTGGGGGTAAATCCAATTACCTTCTCGGTTTCAGACAAATCATACAAAGGTGCATATGGATTGTTTTTATATATTTCAGGTCTTCGAATTTCATACGCTTGGTTTGAAAAAGCTGACATTCTCTCAATTGTGGGATTAGGTGCCAATGTGGTGTTGGCACTCACGAAGAGGCTTTCAAATTTTGGTAGAACAGGAACTTCCAGCGCACACCTAAATGCTGATGCAACGTCTCTTGGATCCACGTAATGCCATAACGGACCGCCCCCCGCAGCACTAGGGCCACCAACTGCTGGCCCCTTGTAATTAGAAGGGTCTTTTGCTCGGGCTTTGACTTCACCATACATTTCTTCATAAAGCACGAATACTGGTCGAAGCGCAATAATTTCTATATTGCCTCTTTCAAAAAAACTACGCCCCATAGTTTCCGAAATTTGTTTGCTCAGTGCGTACGGATCAGTTGGTCTCAGCACATGCGAAGTGTCAATTGGTAAATACTCAGGCCGCTTAAGATTTCCAGACATTACAGTAAAACCTATAACCGAATCACTGCTACATAAAACTACTCGTTTAACTTTTGCCTCTTCAGCGGCTTGCAGAACATTCCAAGCACCGTTTACGTTATCTTTAAGTATTTGTTCTCCTGTTCCACTCCATATATTTGGTCGAGCAGCAACATGAATGACAGCATCTACATCCTTACAAGAAGCCAGAACCGCAGAAAAATCAGTTGTACTTCCAACAATTTGCTCAATAGATTCATCACTCTTTTTTAAATCAAACCCTATGACATGGCTATGTGGCATCAATTCTCGAACAACATGACGCCCAAGTAATCCTGCTGAACCTGTAATTAAGATTTTTTTAAATTTCATATTTACCTTATTTTTAAATTAAATTAAACTTTAAATGTTTCAGGGTTTGATCGCATCCAATTTGCAAAGTCTTTGACCCCCTCTGATAAGGAATAATGAGGTTTAAAGCCTGCATCTTTAAATAAATTATCGCCAGCGAGCGGGCCTCGCATACGCGTATCATCTGTCCATGGCTCAGTACCTGCTCCAATACTGATTATCGATCCAGGCACTGCTTCTTTTACAGCTGCAGCTACATCATGCGTAGAATAATTGGCTCCTGAGCCAAGATGATATACACCATTATTTAAATTATCAGTTTTGTAAGCGGCAAATAATCCTGCAGCAACATCAGCCACATAGGTATAGCTAGCAGCAAAGTCTCCGCCGCGTAGCTCCTTGATGGGGATACCAGCCAACGCATATTTCAAAAATAAAGGAATAGGCCCTCTCGGATTTTGTCGTAAAACCGGGACCAACGGAGGACCATAAACCCATGAAATTCTTATACTGGCAGCAGAAATATTGAATTGAGTTCTATATAAGTTAGTTATAACTTCACCAGAGAGTTTGGTAGTGCTGTAGGTATTGGTGGCAAATGGAATTGCATCTTCAAATATTGGGGTATTGAAATTGGTAATATTTTGAAACACAGACCCAGTACTCACGTAAATAAATCTTTTCCATTTGTATAAACGTGCAGCTTCAAGTAGGCTACCTACCGCACCAATATTCACCATAATCGCTTCTCCTGGATTATTTCTAGCAACCATATCATTTGGAACTGCGGCAGTATGAATACAACCCGTCACATTAGGATCTTTTGACATTGCCTCTACTTCTGCAGGACTGGATAAATTACAATGCACCCAACGTACATTACCCTCAAGTGCGTCGGCATCTTTTTTTCTAAATGTTGTGTGATATTGAGCAATCACATCTTCGCCAGCTCTTAAAGCGTGTTTTATCAGTTCATATCCAACATGCCCCATGCCACCAGTTATCAATATAGACATATATCCTCTTTATTATTAATTAGCTAGGCATCATCTGAACATCACCGCATACGCTGATAGCTTGACCAGTGATATTTGCTCCAAAAGTAGATGCTAAAAATAGCGCCATATTTGCAATGTCGTGTTCTTCAACATTTCGCTTTAAGGAGACAAGATCAAGATATTGTTTTTTTGTAGTTTCAAAATCTAACCCAATCGCCTCTGATTTAGCTTTAACTACACGCCGGAATCTTTCAGAATTAACATGACCAGGCAAAATAGCATTCACCCGTATATTGCTTTCACCAAGTTCAATCGCTAAACTCTTGCTAAAACCAATTACTCCCCATTTAGCTGCGGAATAAGGGGAGCGAAATGCAAAACCATGTCGCCCAGCGACTGAACTGAGATTAATAATTGAACCTCCTCCGGATTTCTTAATTAGAGGCACTGCATGTTTAGCGCAATAAAATTGGCTTGAGACGTTAACCTTTAATGTGTCTTCAAGGTCTTGTGATTCAATATTCTCAACAAGCGCAGTGGGGCCTGCAATACCGGCGTTATTTACAAGTACATCTAATCCGTCCCATTTCTTTTTAACTACATCGAACAAATGTTTAACATCAATAGGGTTTGAAACATCTGTGACAAGAGAAGTCAATTTGGAATTGTAAGAATGGGCCTGTGCGACTAAAGATTCTGAAATATCACAGATTAACACCTCTGCCCCGGCCTCAGAAAATGCTTGGGCAATTGATTTTCCAATGCCTGATCCGCCAGCTGTAACTACAACCCTAAGACCATTGAGTTGAATAGGTAGAAAATTAGTATGCATATACAACCTTATTATGAATTTAATTACAAAGCTCTAGCAGCAGAAAGATAAGCTTTCAATCCATCTTGTATTTGAAATTTAGGTGTGTAACTCAATTCGTTATGTGCTCGAGTAATATCAAGCGCCCCTTTTTTTACAGCCTCAATTCGATCACCAAATAAATATTGTCCTGGACCAATGGATAACTGACTTCCAGGAACTAATTCTTTAACAAAATCAATAATTTCATAAAGAGAATAAGCTTTACCTGAAGCCAAATGATATGCATCGAATTTATGAGATGGCTTATCAAGAGCTAAAAGTATTCCATCAACCAAATCATCTATATAAACATGATCAACTCTAAAATCACCGCCGTTTTCTATATGCAAAGATCTGCCTTGAATAGCTGCATCAATAAGTGTTTTAGGAACTCTTTGACGAGGAAGACCAGGGCCATACACCCAGCAAGTTCTAAGATGGATAATATCCATCCCATGGTTTCGTTTATAGTCGCTTGCTAATTGCTCTACTGCAAACTTAGATATCCCATACGGCATCAATGGAAGACATCGGTGATCTTCATCAATTACATCATTTAAAAAATTACCGTATATCTCTTCAGTACTTAAGTTGAGTACTCGTTTTATATTAAATAGTTTCATAGATTCAAAAACATTGAGAGAGCCTTCAACATTTACTCTCATCGTTGAAAATGGAACATTAGCGGATGCTATGACACCAACAATTGCCGCGCAATGAATGACCGCATCAGGTTTTGCATTTTGAAACAGGTTTGCTACATGTTGCCACTCTGAAATTTCACCTTGAACAAATTCAAAATTTTTTGTCTCTAGCAAGAGTTTCTTAATGGAATCATTTGCAACAATATCAAAACCAGTAACAAAGTCGCCTCGTTTTAGCAATGCTTTAACAACTTCAATTCCAATAAATCCATTCGCACCAGTTACAACAATCTTTTTCATAAAAATACTTTCAATAAATTAAGGGAATACTTTATTTTTTCTATATTCATTAAAGTGTGCAATGAACATGTTTTTACTGTCTACTATGTCATTAAATCCACTCAATCTTATTTTTGTTGTTGATGAAATTACATCGTAATTTTGAGCGAAAACAAAGTCAGCAAATGCCCATGATTTCCTAGCAAAATCGGAAGGAAATTCAATTAGATTATTCCTAACTCTTAATGCGTCCAACATATCTTCTTTATCACGCATAAAATTGAAAAGATTCAAAGGCCGCACTTCACCGACTTTCATAGAAAAATACTCGGCAAAAAATGGCCATATTCTTTTCCATCTAAAAATATCGCCATTCGAAACATTGAAAGCTTGATTCATACAAGATTTATTAGTTGCGATATGAATCATGGCTTTAGCATAGTGATGTCCATCTGTAACTTCTGTTAATGCATTCCAATTTCCTTCATTTCCTGGGAAGTAAAGTGGCAAGCCCATTTCTTTCATAACAAGTGCATAGAGTCCAATCAAATAACTTAGATTGCGGGCTCGGTCAGTAGAAAAGTCGCAAATCACATTAGGTCGAGAAGCACTCCAAGTCCAGGATTTTCCTACTTGAAATTTTTTAAGCATATCCTCTTGCACATAATAAAAATTATCTATTTTTGGACGCGTATCATCTTCTATCGCTGGAGTTGGGTATGGTCCCAGATGAATTCCATAATATTTACCTCCTTGCACAAGATGAATATGTTGGAGGTTTGCCAAATGTCTATCAATTCCTAGAAGCAAGTTTTTAAACATAAGGGAATTTTCAGGAATGCTTTCAAATCCACCCTCTTCATGTTTTGCACGTGCGGTATAAAAAATATGCGTTATTTTCTGTATTTTTTTTAGACCTTCTAATACACTGCTTTCATCCAACAGATCAATATTTATATCTGAATAATTCGATCTATTAGCTAAGCTCTTGTTAGACTTCCTGCTTAATCCAATTAAATGGTAATTTGTATCAGTCAGAAGAACATCGACCAGTCGGTTAGCGGCAGCGCCCGTTGCACCAACAATTAAAATGAATTTTTTATTATTAGGCATTCATGATCCTGATCCACTAACAATCATCCGAACAATTTCTTCCTGTGTGGTATTTTTTACCTCTCTTGACCCTACCAAAGTTCCTGTTTTTAATATTGTTATCCGATCACAGTTTTCAAATACATGGTTCATATTGTGACTAATGATCAAGACGGCCCTTCCTTGCGCCTTCATTTCTTGAATTAATAAATATACCTTTCTTGTCTCCTCTACGCCGAGCGCTGCTGTAGGTTCATCCAGAATAATCACACGGGCATTAAAAAACACACACCTTGCAATTGCAATTGATTGCCTTTGTCCCCCTGACATTGATTTAACTTTTAACCTTACGTCGGATATATTTATTTTTAATTTTTCTATAAGACTGCGAGCCTCTTTCTCCATTAACTTGGTATCTAGAAACCATTGAAATGGTGGTTTAAAAGTTAACTCCCTGCCAAGAAAAATATTGGCAGGAACATCTAAGTTATCTGATAAAGCTAAATCTTGATATACCGTTTCTATACCCAAAGCTTTTGCATGCCTAGGGTCATTTATTTCAACAGTATTTCCATCAAACAAAATACTTCCACTATCCTTACGAATAGCTCCAGAAAGGGTTTTAATCAATGACGATTTACCCGCCGCGTTATCTCCAACTAATGCATGCACTTCTCCAGGATACAAATCAAGGCTGACACCACATAGGGCTTGTACAGCCCCATAAGCCTTAGTAATTTCTCGCATCTGAACAATTGGCGATTTTTGTAAGGGCATGACGTCTAACCTCAATTAAATATTTTTTGGAGTTAATCGTTTTATTTTTGGGAAGCTATTGTTTTATCCCAACTTGGAACAGATCTTTCCTCTGGTGTACTTGGAAATGAACTGATGTTTTGTTTACTAATAATTACTATCGGCAACTTAATTTCTTTTGGAACAGGGAGTTTTCGCAAATTACGAACAGCCGCGTGAACCGCGAGATATGCCTGGTCATGCCCACTAAAATCAGCGGTTGCAAACATTTTGCCAGCACTAATTGCTGCCAATGCATCTGGGATTCCATCTACCCCAATTACTTTAGTTTTATTAGCCCTACCTGCTGATATCAAAGCCTCTGCAATTCCAACTGCCATATCATCATTTGCACTTACAACTCCATCAATTTCAGGATATCTTTGCATCAAATTTTCAAAAACTTGCACTGCTGGTAAACGTCGATATTGACCTGGCTGAGAAACCAGAAGTTCAATTCCAGGAAAGTCTTTTAAAGCCCTCTCTAAACCTTTTTTTCTTGCTTGGGCAGTACTGGCTGCTGGCACACCATCAATGTGCACAATTTTCCCCTTTCCACCCATTGATTTAAATAGAAAAGTGGAGGCCTCATACTCAATTAATTCATCATCAGAACCTATGTAGCTTACAAAATCAACATCGGTCATACGATTGTTATATCCAACAACAGGTATTCCTGCTTTATTAACTTTTTGTATAGATGGAACTAATGCTTTGAAGTCGACTGGAACAAAAACAAAGGCATCTGGTTTTTTAACAATCCAATCTTCAACAAGTCTGGTTTGTTCTTCAATATTATCGGGTTTAGTTGGAGCTACAACTTCCAAGCTAACACCTAATTCTTTTGCGGCTTTTTCCGCTCCAATACGGCATCCTTTCCAAAAAGGATTAGTCACATTTTTAACAAAAAAAGCAATGGTTATTGGCTTATTTCCTTGTGCAAATATCGGATTAGCCAGTCCTCCCAACGTAACAATAATATTGTATTTAATAAAATTTCTACGGTCCATGATTTAATCTCCTGTTGAATAGGCTTTATTAGCCAAGTTATGATTTAATTAAACTTCTACCACTTCCATATTGATCAGCAAGAACTGCTCCCAATATGATTGCCCCCATTACCCCACTTTGCCAAAAAGATGGAACGCCGAGTAAATTCATTCCATTTATCACAAGAGCGAGTATTAGCGCACCAATTGCTGTTCCAGCAATTCCGCCTACGCCTCCAAATAATGATGCTCCTCCTAGACAAACTGCAGCAATTGCTGGCAATAGTAATTCCTCGCCAATACTTGAGTCAACCGAATTTACCCTGGCCATAATGACTAATGCTGCAAAACTACTAAGTAACCCGCTCAATGTATAAACATAAAATAATTTTGACTTTACAGATATTCCTGAAAGCCTAGCTGCAATTGGATTTCCACCAATGGCATATATATATCTACCAAATACTGTTTTGTGTAGCAATAAATGTAGGATCACTAAAATTATTCCCGCAATTAGAATAGTTACTGGGATTCCGAATAATATGCCAGTACCAATAAATCTAAAACCAGGCGGGAAACTGTGCAATACTTCACCTTTCATAAATACGTACCCTATTCCACCGGCAATCCAGAGCACTCCATAAGTAGCAATAAATGGCGTAATACGTCCAAAAGCCACCAATAATCCGTTTAAAGCTCCTGCAAATAATCCAGATATGAGACCGGCCACGATACCTAATCCTAAGTGGCCACTAACAATGAGTGACGCTGACAAGCAAGCTGCCAATCCTAATATGGCGCCAACCGCTAAATCTATACCCGCCGTAATAATGACAAGCGTTAGTCCAGCTGATATCAGAAATTGTATAGATGCTTGCCTAAAAATATTTAAAATATTATTCCAGCCTAGAAATTGAGGGCTAACAATAGATAAAAATATTATTAATATTAATATTGATAAAATACGTGAAAGAATAAAGAAATTTTCTTTACTGTATTTTAATAAATGGGTTTTATTGATTGAGTGCATGCTTAATTCTTACGTAATGAATCAATTCCCACTGCCGTCAATATCACTACACCTATAATGGCTACTTGCCATTCCGTACCAACGCCAATTAAATTCAAACCATTACGTAATACACCAATCGCTAAGGCACCTACAATCGTTCCGGCTATACCACCAACTCCTTTTTCAAAAGAGGTACCGCCTAAAATAACTGCAGCAATTGCATCGAATTCAAGTCCTACCCCAATTGTTGGATGTGCTGAATTATTTCTAGCAGTCATAATAAAGGCAGCTATTGCGGTTAATAAACCCGCAAAAATATATGCTCCAATATGATAGAAATTTACATTCGCTCCTGCTAATTTTAAAGCGAGTCTATTCCCTCCAATTGCAAAAATATAACGTCCAAATTTTGTTCTATAAAGCAATATCCATGTTATAAAAAATATAGTAATAATTGTTAATATGGGAATAGGTAAAGACAGAAATAAACCGTCGTTAAACCATCTAAAATATTCAGGCAGTCCCACTACAGAGTCGCCTCCAGTCAGAACAATTGCAAAACTTTGTGCAATTCCGAAAGATCCTAAAGTAACTATAAAGGGCGGTAATCCAACAATAGCAATAAGCGCTCCATTCAACACTCCGAATAAAGCCCCAATACACATACTTACCAAAATCGCTATTAATAAAGGATAACCAGCTAACACTAACAGTCCAGCAGATACCCCACACAAACCGAGAACAGGACCAAGACTAAGCTCAATTCCTTCGGTTAGTATGACAATCGTCATACCTAAAGCTACTATCGATAAAACTGAAACCTGTAAAGCAACATTCGTCAGGTTGTTTAAACTAAAAAAGTTTGGAGTCCATATTGTCAAGGCAATAGCCATAAATGCAAGCAAGTAAAGTGCACCAGGAGCTTTTTTTAAATAAGCAACCAACTCTGAGGAGTTTATATTCTCAGATTTATGAGTTTTTATAATCATCTTGATCTAATAAATTAATCTGTTACCAAGATTTACCACCCCATATCTTTTAGTTTTTTTGCACTTACTTCCATAAAAGACTGTGGATCTGGCGTAATTATTTCTAGAACAGATTTTTTATTAAACCCAATTTCTTTTAGAGTCGCTGGAATTGAAGAAAAATCTACATTACCCAGTCCAATTGCATCGTGTTTATAAATACTCTGCGTGGTGTCTGATAAATGGACAACCTTAAGTACATGCTTACATAAACGAAGTGCATTATTAATATCTTCTTTTATGAAGTGTCCGTTGGCAACATCGTAAACCATTCCAATTCTCTTGTTTCCATAGTTATCAAGCGCAGTAAGAATTGACTTGACATCAGGCAAGAAACTAAAAGGCATATTTTCAATTAAAAGAGAGGTTCCAAGTTTATTAGCCAAGGGCTCTAATACATCCATGGCAGCATATAAATAACCTATTAATTCATCCCTAGGTGCTGGCAGTAAGGGGTTTGCTTTTCCTGGGCCGACTACAACTGCTGGAACACCAAGATCACCAGCCAACTCAATTACCCTTCGCATATGATCTAAAGAGTGAGTCCTCATTTCTTTTGTAGCTGCAGCAATATTAACATCTATATTTGGCATGTTAATGGTGCTAACCATAAAGTTATTGGCGGTTAAAAAATTTACAAATTTCTTCCGCTCATTTACGTTAATGTCTGCTGGCCAAATATGCCCTGGGTACATCATTAATTCAAATTCACTAAACCCCTTTTCCGCTAGAAAACTTAAGCATTCTGTTGCAGAATGTGTAATAGTGTATGAGTATGTGTTTGCAACAAATGATGAGCATATATTCGTCATTTTTAAACCCTTAATTAAACTAATTTGGCAACCATGTCACGCCAATGCACCACGGGTTTGAATCCAAGTAAATTGACTGACTTAGAAATGTCCAAGATCGACGCAAGAGGATTTCTATCGAAATATCCTTGATTACGAATTTCAATTCCCGGGCCATAACGTTCTCTCAACATTTCAAGAGTTGGGCGGGTGTTAAGTCCTTCTGGAGCCGATAGACAAAAGGCTTCGAATCCTGAGGCTTTAAACTCAAGTGCAAGTCTAAATCCTTGAGCCACATCCTCAGGCGCAACATAAGTCCATATGTGGTAGTTATTCACGTCAGAACCTCTGCTTATCAACTCAGGATATTCTTGAGGGAAAACAATATGCGTAGGCCTTATGGCAACTACTTCTAGCTTTCCTCTATTCACAAAACTTCTGCAAATTGTTTCTGATACTTCTTTACTAAGTGAATAAAATTCTATAGGGCGTAATGGGTGATTTTCATCGATAGGCAGATACTGTGGTTGATACCCTGGCGGGTTGTAATGAAGCCCTAGTGCAGCATCACTGGATGCTACAACCACACGTTTAACACCGACATCCTCGGCAGCTTGCAATACATTCCATGTTCCTTGAACATTTATCTTGAATGTAACGTCAGCCGGTGCAGTACGCGGGTTCGGAATTGCAGCTAGGTGAACTATGGCATCTTGTCCTTTAAACGCTTTTTTAAGTCCCTCATAATCCATGATGTCAATGACAACATTTTTAACTTTCGGATTTGACACTTCTTGCAGATCAAGCACCGTTAAATCGTATCGATCTTCTAAGTCTTTAACAACATAACGTCCCAGTCTGCCATTGCCTCCAGTACAAAGTATTTTTTTGTACAACATAGCTGCGTCTCCTTAGTTATGAATAATTTGATTTGATAAAGTTCAAATCATTTATTTCTTCAAATCATTCTAGAACTCGTGTTGGACAATTAGCAAGTCACTTTTTCTACTAGCCTCTATAAGTTATTCTTATATTCTGTTTATAGCTCAAGTTGTTATATTCAAATTTCCTTAATTATTTCGGAACATAGAAAGAAACCCATGGATCTTCAACTCAAACAAAAACACGTATTGATCACCGGTGGCAGCAAAGGAATAGGGCTTGCTTGCGCTGAAAACTTTCTTACTGAAGGTGCAAAAGTCACATTAGT
>Ga0214921_10006256_pt1 | contig 16398 bp, 23 predicted proteins | sample LL1505_MetaG_FD_177992 | JGI IMG/M metagenome (GOLD analysis project Ga0214921, IMG submission 177992) | Freshwater microbial communities from Lake Lanier, Atlanta, Georgia, United States - LL-1505 | ecosystem: Environmental > Aquatic > Freshwater > Lake | place: USA: Georgia | collected...
AAGATATCACTAGATCCTGGTTTAATAATATTGACATAAAATTAATAAAAAAAAATATTACCAAAAAAAGTTGCTATGCAATTGGACATAGTATGGGTGCATTTAATGCAATAATATTTTCAACTTTACATGATGTAAGAAAAGTAATTGCATTTTCTCCTCAGTTTTCAATTCATCCTAACATAACTAAAGACACCACTTTTATGAATTATGCTCTTAGAATAAAAGAGTGGAGATACCCAAAGTTAGAATTTTCTAAAAACACTGACTATCTTTTAATATTTGGAGATGACGCTAAAGAAAAATATCATGCAAGCTTAATGCCAAAACAAAAAAATGTTAAAATTCTTTATATCGAGAACTGTGATCACAAAACTGCACAGAAACTAAAAAGCCAAGAAAAACTGTACAAAATAATTAATGGCTTTTTTAAATAAAAAATTAATTAATCTAACTGATCTATTTTTGAAGCTAAGATAAAATCGCTTAAAGAAAGTCCATTAATTGCATGAGTAAATATATTAACTTCAGCATAACCCCATCCAAATTTTAAATCTGGGTGGTGGCCTTCTACCTCAGCAATATTTGAAACTTTATTAATAAAGCCTAGACTTTTTTCAAAGTCAGAAAATTTATAAACTCTTGATAAATAAAATGCTTTTTTTTCATTAATTTGAACTTTCCAATCAGTTAAATATTTTAAATATTCATCAATCTGTTCTCTGGTAAATGGAGGAATATCGCCTCTGCAAGGAACGCATTTCTTTTTATGAAGATCCATAATTTTTTATTATCCTAGATTAAAAATTTTTTGATTTAACAATTAAAAGAAAGCCTAGAGGTATATTTTGCAAAAACTCAATCTCAAATCTGGAACACAACATTGGCAACCACCAGCTTGCTGGTTTTTGTATTAAATGAGCATTACGACCATCTTTTAAAAATTTACCAGCTGGCTTTGTGGCAATTGTAAAAAATCCTAATTTAAGTGTAATCGTTCTTAATTCATCCAAAACGTTTGATAAATATATTTCCTCAATATGTTCAAGCACATCTATGCAGCAGACAATGTCTGCTTCTTTCGCGGGCCCATATTCTGGAAAAGCTGGGTCATAAGGAAAATAAGAAAAATTTTTTAAGCCAAGTTCCAATAACTTTTTTTCTAAGTTTTTTTTTCCTGCTCCATAGTCAGATATTGATTTAAATTTTGCATCTTCAAAAATTTTTTTAACAGCTGGAGCAAATGCCAATGAGGCAACTCCATAGTTAGGATTTAAATGCAACTCCCTTTGTAAGCTTAAATACTCTTCGGAGATAGTTCTCATTAAATGAATATAACACCAAAAAAATTCAACAAATAGTTTATAATTTATTTTAAATTAAAGACTAAAATACTTCTTGTTATAAAAAATCTCATCCACACCAAGTTTATCTGCATATTCAAAACCTTTTTGTTTTAATAATTTATCAAACACTATTTCTTCTGGTTTATTATTTTCTACAGAAATAACCTTTATATTATAAAAATCAAAATCAATAGACTCCAAGATTTCCATTTCCCCTCCCTCCACATCTATAGATAGGTAATCAATTAAATTATTTTTATTTAATATTTTCTCAAATGTTGAGGTTTCTATTAATCTTTTTTCCACTTGTGTTCTGGGGTCTTGATTAATTGCATCTAATGTTGCTTTATAATAAGATTTATCATTAATCCCGCTCATCATTGTATATCCATCGATTACATCGATGAATTCTTTTTTTTCTGCATTTTTGGTTATAGCGGTGTTTAGGCACAAGCATTTTCTATTTTTTTGTAAGAATGCAAACTGCTGTAATGATGGTTCTATTGCAATACCATCCCAATTTTTATGTTTTTCGAAATAAAAGCAATTACTACCACTGACACCATCGTAAGTAAGCACCTATTTCAACAAAAAAACCATTTTTAATATTTTTAAAAAAATAATCGTTAATAAATTTATCTTGCCCAAATTGAGAATAAAAAGATTCATTCCAATTAAAATGCCTCTCTAGGTTCCATAATTTCTTTCTGAGATTACCCCTGACACTAGCATGTGGATGCTGGTAAATATTTGGTATTTGGTCTATTAAAAATGAATAAATTTTATGTGCGTTTACTTTTCCTTCCAGATCTTTATTGGATAAATTCTCTGCAAAGACAATTGCATCGGCAGCATTTTTTCCATTAAAATTCCTTAAATCAATTTTTTGCATAACTTAAAGTTAATGCACAAAACTAAGCTTTAGATATTTTAAAAAAATTATAAAATTTATATATAATTTGATTATATAATTTGGTTAAATAAATTATCTCCCATCAAAAAATATGGGAATTTTAAAAAAGATTAATGATTACTTGCTGATTTGGAGCGGGTGAAGGGAATTGAATACCTCACTATACTAGTAAAATCAATGCTTCCAGAAGAAGTTGTCTGCCTATTTTAGAAAGTTGTCTGCCTGAGATTTGGTTATTAAATCTTTCTGCAAACAACATCGTAAACTTTCTTTAATGAGGTATCTCTTTTTAAAACCCTAGTAAGTTGAGCGGTTGCTTTATTAAAATCTATTTTTACATAATCTATATAAGAAAAATTATAAAGATCTGCTTGATAAATAAATGTGTTAGGATTTCCTTCTTTTTTCACAAAAAAAGATGACATAATAACATTATTTAAATTCATAACGTCCAATTTTTTTCCGAGGTCACCTGTTACGCCATCGTTTCTAGAAAGAAGCAAAGTCCACTTTGCTTTTTTTTCATCAAAAAGATATATTCTATTTATATTCTCTAATCCTCTTTGTCCTTCAATATTATTAAAAAAACAATCAACGCCGTACTGCCCTTCTGGTAAAGATGATTTAGTTTGCTGCTGTGAAATATCTTCCTTGTTTTGAACTGAAGCAGGTGGCTGGGAAGACGGAGACTTTGGGTTAATATTTGTCCCTTGCCCAGAACCAGTTTCTTTTAAAATTTGATCACCAGTTTTCTTTAAATCATCTAATACTTTAAATTGGGAAAAAACAGAATTCGTTAACAAAAAAAGAATAAAGACAGAAATATTAATCTTAAAAAAAAATTTCATTTTTTTTAATTAAAACTTAAATAATTGAGATAATAAAACAAATATTTGTAGTAGACCTACCAAAGAAGCAAAACCATATATAATTGCTTGAGTCTTCATCTTATATTTTAAAAATGTTCTAAACATAAGAAAACAAATTGGAATCCCAATATACGAACCAACGAGAACAACGATAGAAAATACAAAATTTCCTAAACCGTAATAAAAACCAGGATTTGCATAAGACATGTGACTTTGTTGCAAAGATCCACCAAATCTCATTATGCCATTAACAAACCCCCCAACCTTCATGTAAGTCTTACATGACAAAGTATCTTCGTATTCTTTTTCTTGAATCATATTTATTCAACCCCGAACAAGTTATTAAAAAAATATTTTATGTCAGAATTTTTTTTACAAAAACTATAAAATTTATATATAAATTTTTTACACAAAAGTTGTCTGCCAGTTGTCTGCCATCAAAAAATAAGGGAATTTGAAAAAAGATTAATGATTACTTATGTTTTTGGAGCGGGTGAAGGGAATTGAACCCACGACCTAATCGTTGGCAACGATTCGCTCTACCACTGAGCTACACCCGCTTAATAATCCCGTGAAATTAAATGAAAATAAATTTTAATCAATTGAAAAGTGAAATTGAATAAAGCAAATTAAACACTATATTGATTCATAATGACAACTTTTGATAAAAAAGAAATTCCTCAAGAAATATCTGTTTTCCCACTTGCTAATGCAGTGTTTTTCCCAAATACAATTTTACCTCTCAATATATTTGAACCTAGATATAAAAAAATGATCGAAGATGCTTTGGCATCAAATAAAATGATTGGAATGATCCAAACAAGGGAGGCTGTTAATCCAAAAAAACCAGAAGTATTTAGCGTTGGCTGTCTTGGCAAAATAGACACGCATACAAAAACGGCTGACGGTAGATACTTAATAAACCTAAAAGGCTTAGTGAGATTTAGAATTTTAGATGAAGCCGAAACTGAACTTCCCTATAGAAAATTTAGAGTAACTTATGATGAGTTCTTAGATGATTTAGAAAAAATAAAATTTAATGACAAAATTGATGTTCTGCAGCTTATAGATAAGGCTAGAAAACTATTTAAGATTCATCATTTATCTACGGACTGGAAGATTGTTGAAAAAGTTGAGCCAGATCAATTAATAAATTCACTATCAATGATATGTCCTTTTTCTGTGAGTGAAAAACAAGGATTGCTTGAAGCAAAAACTTTGCTTGAGAGAAATTTACTTATAAATCAGATAATAAATTTTTATATTATTGGGAACAATCCTGGATCTGAAAGACAAATCCACTAAGAATTAATTAAGCAGACTTATTCATCGAGTCAAAAAATTCAGCGTTATTTTTTGTCTCTCTTAATTTACCAATTAAAAATTCTATTGCTTCCATATTTCCCATTGGGGCAATAAGTCGTCTTAAAACGTTCATCTTCTGAAGGTCTTCTTTCTTAAATAACAAATCTTCTTTTCTAGTTCCTGACTTCGTAATATCAATTGCTGGGAAAATTCTCTTATCTGCAATCTTTCTATCTAGAATAACTTCGGCATTACCTGTTCCTTTAAATTCTTCAAAAATAACCTCATCCATTCTTGAACCGGTTTCAATTAATGCTGTTGAAATAATTGTTAAAGATCCACCCTCTTCAATATTTCTCGCTGCTCCAAAAAATCTTTTTGGTCTTTGTAATGCATTTGCATCAACACCACCCGTTAGTACTTTTCCTGAACTTGGAACGACTGCGTTATAAGCTCTTCCTAATCTGGTGATGGAGTCTAATAAAATCACTACATCTTTTTTGTGCTCTGCTAATCTTTTTGCTTTCTCAATTACCATCTCAGCTACTTGAACGTGTCTCATTGCGGGTTCATCAAATGTTGAACTTACAACTTCTCCTTTTACAGATCTTTGCATGTCGGTAACTTCCTCTGGTCTTTCATCAATAAGCAAAACTATTAAATAAATCTCAGGATGGTTTGCTGTAATTGAGTGCGCAATGTTTTGAAGTATTACTGTTTTACCAGCTCTTGGAGGTGATACGATTAACGCTCTCTGACCTTTTCCGATTGGAGTTACAAGATCAATTAATCTTGCTGTTAAATCTGGTTTTTTATCTGCTTTATTTGATTCAACTTCTAAATTTATACGCTCATCTGGATATAGTGGTGTTAAGTTATCAAAGTTAATTTTATTTCTAGATTTTTCAGGATCTTCAAAATTTATTTTACTAACTTGTAAAAGCGCAAAATATCTCTCAGAATCTTTTGGGGCTCTGATTTCGCCTTCAACCGTATCTCCTTTTCGAAGACCAAATCTTCTAATTTGACTTGGGCTTACATAAATATCATCTGGTCCTGGTAAATAATTTGACTCTGTGGCTCTTAAAAAACCAAAACCATCTTGTAATGTTTCAAGAACACCACTTCCTGTAATTTTTTCATTTTTTTCCGCGAATTTTTTAAGAATTGCAAACAAGATTTCTTGTTTACGCATTGTGCTTGGGTTTTCGATTCCTAACTTTTCGGCTTCTAAAATTAAATCTGCTGGCGTTTTGTTTTTTAATTCTTGTAGGTTCATTTATTTTTGGGATTGTCTTGAGAAACTTTTAGATGTGAGAACAATATAACGATAATTAATTATATTTCAAGCGGGTTTAAAAATAACCAAAAAGACAATGATTATCAGTATTATGGTTGGTATTTCATTTATAAACCTAAAAAATTTTGAGCTTCTTTGATTTCTATCGAATTCAAAATCCCTCAAGCATTTAGACAAAAAACCATGATAGCCAGAGAGAATTATTACAAATAAAAATTTAATCGATAACCACAAAGAAAAAATATTGTTAAATCCCAAAATCCACAAAATAGACAAGCCAGTCAACCAGGTAACTATCATGGCCGGGTTCATAATTATTTTCATTAATCTTTTTTCCATTACTTTAAAAATTCTTGAAGTTTCAGCACTATTGTTTTCAACGTGATAAACAAACAATCTTGGTAAATATAAAAGCCCCACCATCCATGAAATAACGGCTATAATGTGGATTGCTTTAAGGGTTAAATATAAACTCATTAATTAATTAAATATTTTTTAACAATATGTTCCATCATTTTAACATGATCATCATTATCGTTTAAGCAAGGAACAACATCATAGTTTTCTCCTCCGTTTTCTAGGAAGCTCTCTTTTCCTTGAATTGCTATTTCTTCTAAAGTCTCAACACAATCTGATGAAAATCCCGGACATATCATAAGCACATTTTTTTTTCCTTTATTAGGAAGCGCTTCTAAAGTTTTGTCGGTGTAGGGGGTTAACCATTCCTCGGGCCCAAATCTTGATTGAAAAGTTGTCTCAATAGGAATTTCTTTAAATTTTTCTTTAATAAGTCGCGTCGTTTTTTGGCAGTAACAATGGTACGGGTCCCCTTTTGTAAAATATTTTTTTGGTATCCCGTGATAAGAAGCTAAGATTAAATCTGGCTTCCATTTAATTTCCGAAACTTTCTTTTTTATACTTTTTACAAGCGCATCAATAAACAAAGGTTCGCTTTCGTAATGTGGAATTGTTTGTAAACTTGGCTGCCATCTCATGGTTATTAAATTTCTATAGACCTCATCACAAACTGTTGCTGTTGTTGCGGCCGCATATTGCGGATACAAAGGGAAAATAATAATTTTTTCACAACCTTCTTTTTGCAGAAAATCTAATTTACTTTTTATGCTTGGGTTTCCATAACGCATTGCAAAATCAACAATGACTTTATCGCTGCCGATCTTTTCCTTTAATTTTTGCGTTTGGCTTTTAGTATAATATCTAAGTGGAGATTGGTTGCTGTCATTCATCCAAATTTGTTTATAAGCGTGGGCTGTTTTTGACGGTCTAAAGGTTAATATAAATAAGTTTAAAATTATTTGCCAAACAATAGGATTAATCTCTATTACCCTGGCGTCTGATAAAAATTCTTTTAAATATTTTCTAATGTCCCACCAGCTCGTTGAATCTGGGGTTCCAAGGTTAACCAACAAAACGCCGGTTTTGCCGAATTTTATTTTTGGATGATTTATATTGTCCAAATCAAAACTCATAAATTATAACTCCTTACAAATTCAACCAGTCTCTTAACGTTTTCTGGTTTTGTTTTAGGTAATATCCCATGCCCTAAATTAAATATGTATGGTTTGTTTTTAAAAAAATCTAAATATTTTTTTGCTTCTTTAAACATTATTTTGTTGCTTCCTAGTAAAAATTTAGGATTCATTCCGCCTTGAAACACCACATTATTATTTAAACTTAGGTTTTTAAGATTAACATTATAATCAATGCTAATTCCATGTGGTTTTACTTCTTTAATGAAGCGGTTGATATTTTTATTAATTCCCTTTGGAAAACAAATAACAGGTATGTTAGGAAAATTTTTTGTGATTTTATTAACGATATTTTTGTTTGGATTAATACAGAATTCTTTTAAGTTTTTTTTATTAATTAAGCCCGCCCAACTGTCAAATAGTTGTATAATATCAGCCCCGGCCAGTATTTGTTCTTTGCAATGAATATAAATTAAATGTTCTAATCTTTTAATTATTTTTATTACTTCTTTTTTTTTAAGGTTCTTTAAAAAATCTTTATTTGTTTTGGGTGACCTTTTGTTAATCATGTAGGTCAAAAGTGTCCATGGGGATCCAGCGAAACCTATTAATGATTTTTCTTTTGTGAGTATTTTTTTTATTTTTTTTATTATTTTGTAAACATTTTTTAATTTTTTTATAAAGTTTTTGTCATTTGTTTTGTAAAATTTATTTAAATTATAATTTTTTAGAATGGGTCCTGTTTTTTCTTTAAACTCTACCTTTTGCCCAACCGCATTCAGAATTAATAAAATATCTGAAAAGATTATAGCGGCATCCAAATTAAACCTATTTATAGGTTGTAAGGAAACTTTTGTTGCATCATTTACATTTAAACAAAAATTAATAAAATTTTTATTCTTTTTCCTTACTTTTTGATATTCTGGAAGATATCTTCCTGCTTGCCTCATAAACCATATAGGAAAATTTTTCTTTTTATTTAAAAGGCAGTATTGAAGAGAACTACTCATTAATAAATATTAGTTAAAATAGTAGTATTATATGGTTATGTTAGTAATGTGTTTATATTTTTATTAACAGTTTATTAACAAGTTTTGTTGACTAAATTTTTTTAATAACTTTATATTTAGGCTGTTTATTTAAAGTTACCAACAATTCTAAAATATTAAAAACAAACTTATTAACGTTATTAATTACATAACAATAATTTATTAACTGTTAACCTTTGCTATTTTTAAAGTTAGAAATGTATAAAGGATAATTATAAAGGCTTGCCAACAGAGTTATGAACAGAAAATATAACGTTTTTTTGGTATCCGATTCAACCGGGGAAACACTTGATAGGATATTTCTTGCTTTAAAGGCTCAGTTCGAAAATTTTAATAATAACTTACATCACTTTTCTTTCGTTAGAACGGAGGCGCAAATTAAAACGTTGTTGGAAAAATGTAATAAACTCGGAAACCCAATAGTGCTTTATACTCTCGTTGAGCCCGCAGTTACTTCTTTTTTAATCCAAGAAACAGACAAACATAAAATTCCTTGCTTTGGAGTTTTGGATTATTTAATTCCAAAATTTGAAACAGCCCTTAATAGAAAGGCTAACAGAAAACCCAGCGGCCAACATATTTTAAATAAAGAGTATTATAAAAAAATTGCTGCAATGCAATTTAGTATTGAGCACGACGACGGGCAAAAACTAGAAACAATTTTAGAGGCTGATATAATTATTTTAGGCATAAGCAGAACCAGCAAAACCCCAACAACAATTTATCTTGCAAACAAAGGCTATAAATCCGCCAATATTCCCATGGTTCCAAATCAAAAAATACCAGAAGAAGTTTTAAAAAATAATAAAAAGACAATAGTAGGACTGATTGCTGACCCAGAAAGACTGGTGGATATAAGAAGAAACAGACTTCATACATTAAGCGAAGAAAAGCATACGTCTTATGTTGATATAGAAAGAATAAAGGAAGAGCTCGAAGAAAGTAGAAAAATTTTTAAATCTAACAATATTCCAACAATTGACGTAACAAGAAAGTCAGTAGAAGAAACTGCCGCTTCAATAATAAAGATTCACGAAATTAAAAATAGCTAATGAGAAATATAATTTTAGCATCCGCTAGCGGGGTAAGGCTAAAAATATTAAATGATTTTGGTTTTAATGTTAAAGTAGAGGCGGCCAACATAGACGAGGATGAAATAAAAAATTCTTTATTGGCAGAAAAGTTCAGCTCATTCGATATTTCAAGAGCTCTTGCGGAAACAAAAGCCAAAAAAATAAGCAGCAAAATATACGATGAGATTGTTTTGGGCGCTGATCAAGTTTTGGATTTTGGAGGTAATATATTTAACAAACCAGAAACCATGGAATTAGCAATGAGTTTGATGAAAAGGTTAAATGGTAAAGAACATTCTTTATTTAGCTCTATTTGTTTGAGTAAAAATGGTTCGACTATTTGGATGCACACAGAGCAGGTTGTTTTAAAGATGAAGCAGTTCTCGGATGATTTTATTAAAGATTATTTAAAAAAAGTAGGTTTAGAAACCATCAAGAAATATGGCGTTTATCAAATAGAAGGAATGGGCAAAGATTTATTTGAAGAAATAAAGGGAGATGAATACTCTGTAATGGGAATGCCAATTAAACATTTAAATAACTATTATAAATTAAATGAAAAATAGAAAAAACTTTTTAGTTATTGGAAACCCCATTAAACATTCTTTATCTCCTCTTTTGCATAATTATTGGTTCCGTAAAAATAAAATTAATTGTGAATATAAAAAATTAAAAACTACCCAAACAGCAATAAAAAAAATTTTAAATAAGGTTAGAAAAAGAGAGATAGAGGGAATTAACGTAACCATTCCTTTTAAGGAAAGCATTATTAGACATTTAGATATTTTAAAGGGAGACGCTCTAAAAACTTCATCAGTTAATACCGTTTATTTAAATAAAAAAAAATTAGTTGGTGATAATACTGATGTTTATGGTTTTTCTTCAGGCATTCTCAGGAAAGTCAAAACCAGAATTAAGACAGTGGGAATTATTGGAGCTGGTGGTGTTACCTCTTCTATTATTCTTGCTTTAATTCAAAAGGGTGTAAAAAAAATATACATAACCAATAGAACTTTTTCTATACTAAAAGTATTTAAGAAAAAATTTAAAAAGATCATTTACCCAATCAAATGGAATGATCGATATAAAGTATTTGGTGATATTGAAATTTTAATTAACGTCACAAGTCTTGGCATGCTTGGCCAGAGGGATTTGAAGTTTGATTTTAGTATTTTTGATAAAAAAATTAATGTCGTAGATATTGTTTATAACCCTGAAAATACGAGGTTTTTAAAAGACGCAAGAAAGAACGGGCACAAGACCTTTACAGGTTTAGATATGTTTGTTTATCAAGCGCAGAGAGCTTTTTATATTTGGAATAAGAAAAATCCCAAAATAACAAAAAGTATTTATAAAAAACTTAGAAAAAAAATTAATGATTAGAGTAGGCATTTTAGGATCGGTTGGAAGTGGCAAATCTTTTGTTGCAAATATTTTTAGAGAACTAGGCTTTAATATCTTTTCAGCAGATAACGAAGTTGTGGATATTTATAAGAAAAATAAGAGTGTTAATAAAAAGATTTCAAAATTCTTTAATTTAAAACTCTATAAAAGCAAAATAAATAAACAAGAGCTAAGGAACTCTCTTAAAAAAAACCCAAATAAATTTAGATTTTTGAACAAGATTATTCATCCAATAGTTAGAAAGAAACTAGTTCTTTTTTTATCCAGATTTAAAAAAAATAAATTAGTCGTTTTAGATGTTCCGCTTTTAGTAGAGAATAAAATGTTCAATTTTGTTGATATTCTTATTCTTGTTAAAACTAGGTCTAGATCTTTTTTAAGCAGAATAAAAAAAAGAAAAAATCTAGATAAACAATTTTTAAATATATTAAAAAAACAACAAGCAAACGAAAAGATTAAAGAAAGCTATGCGGATTTTATAATTTATAATAGTTCTAAAAATAAAGTTAAATTGCAGGCAAAAAATATTATTGATAAGATTATTTTAAATTAATGATTGAAGTTATTTTAGATACAGAGACGACAGGGCTGTCAGCGGAGAAAGATAGAATCGTTGAGATTGCTTGCGTGGAATTAAGTAACCATATCCCCACAAAAAATATTTTTCATACCTTTTTAAATCCTGAGACTAAAGTTTCGCCGGACGCTTTTAGTGTTCACGGCTACTCTGACGAATTTTTATCAAACAAACCTAAGTTTAAAGATATTGCTAAAGATTTTCTCAATTTTATTAAAGATAAAAAACTTATTATTCATAATGCAGATTTTGATCTTGGTTTTTTAAATAATGAATTGAAAAGACTAAATATAAAACCAATTCTAAAATCTGATATTTTAGACACCCTGCAGGTTGCTAGATCTAAATTTCCAGGCGTTGGGAATAGTTTAGATGCTTTGTGTAAGAGATTTAAAATTAGTATTGAAGCTAGAGAAAAACATTCTGCACTACTAGACTGTCATTTGTTATCTAAAGTCTACATCGAATTAATTGATAAAAAGGAATTAACACTTGATCTAATGTCCAATGATAAAACCTTTAATGAAAAGATGAAGTTAAGTAATGAGAATAGAGAAGGTATTATTGTTAAGGTCTCAGCAGAACAAATAGAAGAATATAAGAAATTTTTAAAAAAGAATATTTCTAATGCTTTTGCGTTAGATTAGCAGATTGTTGTTCGTACAGTTCTTTAAAGTTTATTTCCTTCTTAAATTTAAATTCTTTAAACCCTGATTTTTGAAATAATTCAGTAATAAGATCTGTTAGTTTTTTTGCATATAAATCCGGTATTTCTGCAAGAATAATACTTTTAACTTCTTCTTCTTTTAATTCTGTATCTGTAATTTTAAATACCACAGCAAGACACGCTTCAGCATGAATTTTATTTTGAATTTCTTTTGGTGCTTCAAAAATAAGTTTACAATTTAGTTCTAACATCCCATTTTTTAGTGGTTTGTTAGAAATATCAACTTTTGTTTCATATTTACTAAGATTTTGTGCCGCGTCTACAAAACAATCTGGAGATGGAATTTCGAAAGACAAATCTTTTACATAGTTAGCTATGATTTGGTATTTAGATTTTTCTTTATTTTTTTCTTCCATTTTAAAAATATGTTTTTTTATATTATTTAAATATATTTTTTTATATTAAATATCATTTAATTCGATCTAAATTTAGATGTATTAATTTTTAACTATTTAATCTAAAATACCCTTAAATGAATGATAATTTTGGTTATATAGATATTGTATTGCTTGCGATAGTAGCGGGTATAATTATTTTAAGACTTAGAAATGTTCTTGGTAAAGGGGCTGAAGATAGCGCTGTTAGAGCCAAAAAAGCAGTAGTAGTCGACGCCCAATTTGAAGAAGCTAATTCATCTGCAGTTCAAGAAAATATTAATTTAAAAGAATTTAAAGAGGAGACCTTTTTAAAGGGCGCCCAAGCAGCTTACGAAATGATTGTTAATGCATTTGCAGCCGCGGACAAAAAAACTTTAAAAGATCTAACCTCCCCCGAAGTTTATAAAAGTTTCGTTGGAGTCCTTGATGAAAGAAAAAATAAAAAATATGTTAATCAATTTACATTTATTGGAATTAAGAAAGCAAAAATAGAGAACGTAGATAAGAAAGACAGTTTTTATACTGTAAAAACTAGATTTGTTAGTGAAATTATATCCTGCGTTAAAGATGCTAACAATAATGTTATTGAAGGTAGCCCTGAAGAGATTCAAACAGTTAATGATGTTTGGATTTTTTCAAGAGATCTAAATTCTGATGATCCTACTTGGCATTTAACTGAAATTGCACAGGATGTGCATGTCAAAGAATAATAAAAATTCTACAAATCCAGACGATATAAAAGCCTGGGAAGATTTTAAGAATCAAAAATTTTTAGATGGTGATAAAGGCGAAATATCTAAAAAACCTATAAAAGGAAATAAAAAAAAGGATCATATTGATTTTAAAATAGATTTACACGGTTACTCATTGCAAGAATCTTTTGAGAAAATAAAGAGCGTTATAGAAAATTGTTATCAAAAAGATTTAAGAAACCTTTTAATTATTACAGGTAAGGGCTTAAGATCTAAAGTTAAGGAGAATCCTTATTTATCAGAAGATTTAAGCTTATTAAAATATGCAATCCCAAATTTTATCAAAGATAATTTTTCGGATATTATTAACTCCATGGAAGCACCAGACCAAAGTTTAGGTGGATCTGGAGCTTTTTTATTGAAACTAAAAAAAAGATTATAGAATAGTATTTATTTAACTATTAAAGCTAATTTATTGATAAGGTTAGTTTTTCTATATATAGACTGTTAGTTCATATGAGGATCGCAAAAGTTAATAGAAAAACCAAAGAGACATCTATAGAGGCAGAAGTAAATTTAGATGGAAAGGGTATTTATAAAATAGATACGGGAATTGGTTTTTTAAATCACATGCTTGAGCAGCTATCAAAACACTCTTTGGTGGATATAAACTTAAAGGCGAAAGGAGATTTGCATATTGATCTTCATCACACAACAGAGGATTCAGGAATTGTTATAGGAGAAGCTATTGCTAAGGCCTTAGGAGACAAAAAGGGCATTAAAAGGTATGCGCATGCTTATATTCCAATGGACGAAACATTAAGCAGAGTTTCTCTTGATATATCAAACAGACCTTATCTAGTCTGGAATGTAAAATTAAAAGTAGAAAAACTTGGGGAAATGGACACTGAACTATTTAAAGAATGGTTTCAGGCCTTCTCACAAAGCGCCGGTATTACTTTGCATATAGAAAATATTTATGGCGATAATAGTCATCATATAATTGAGTCTTGTTTTAAAGGATTGGCTAGGGCTTTACGAATTGCATTAGAAAAAGATGCAAGGGCAGCAGATTCTTTGCCTTCAACTAAAGGAATTCTTTAAAGATTTTAAATGCATGTATCAATTGTTGATTATGGAACTGGAAATCTAAATTCTGTTTCAAAGGCTTTAGAGTTTTCAGCCTTAAAGATTAAAAAAGATATAAATATAAAGATAACTAACAAACCCAAAGATATTTTAAATTCTGATAAGATTGTTCTTCCAGGACAAGGCTCTTATAGACAATGCGCTTTAGCAATAAAAAGTATTGCAGGTTTGTGGGATGCTTTAAATGAATTTGTTTTAATTAAGAAAAAACCAATTTTTGGTATTTGCGTTGGTATGCAATTATTTTCTAGCGAGGGCCATGAAGAAGAGATTACACAAGGATTTGGATGGGTTAAGGGCTCTGTAAAAAAAATTAAGCTAAATAATAAAGATCTAAAATTACCCCATATGGGCTGGAACGAAGTTAATATTATAAAAAAAAATAATTTATTTGTAGATATAAAAAATTTATCCCATTTTTATTTTGTACACAGTTATGCTTTTGAAGCAGAGAATATCGAGGATGTCATTTGTACGACAGATTATGAGCAAAATATTGTGGCTGCAATTTTAAAAGATAATATCCTTGGAACTCAATTTCATCCTGAAAAGAGCCAAGATAATGGAGTAAAACTATTATCTAATTTTTTGAGCTGGGATTTATAATGATAATATTTCCAGCGATAGATTTAAAAAAGGGGAAGTGTGTAAGGCTTTATAAGGGTGATTTTCAAAAGACGACGATATTTAATGACTCCCCATACGATCAAGCTTTAAAATTTCAAAGAAAAGGATTTACTGATTTGCACTTAATAGATTTGGACGGGGCCCTAAAAGGAAAATCTAATAATAAGAAAATTATAATTAAAATTATAAAAAGAACTAATTTAAAAATCCAATTAGGCGGTGGAATTAGGAACTTAAAACAAATACGCTTTTGGATTAATAATGGAGTCGAAACAGTTGTGCTTGGCACTGTTGCAATCCAAAATCAAAAAATTTTAAAGAAAGCATGCAGTTTATTCCCAGGGAAAATAGCCGTCGCTCTTGATGTCAGAAATAATTTTTTAGCAATTAAAGGATGGGTGAAGCAGACAAGATTAAAACTTTTAGATTTTTGTAAAAAACTTGAAGATTTTGGTGTTGCTCGTATTATTTATACGGATATTAACAGAGATGGAACTAAAAAAGGAATTAATTTTTTTGAGTTAAAAAAAATAATAAAAAAAATTAATATTCCATTGGTAGTCTCGGGTGGAGTTTCAAATATAACTGATATTAAAAAATTAAAAAAACTAGGAACGGCCGAGGGAGTTATTATTGGAAAAGCAATTTATGACAAATCCATCGATTTAAATGTATTAAAAAAACTTATTTAAACAATGTTAAAAAAAAGAATTATACCCTGCTTGGACGTTAAAGATGGAAGAGTGGTTAAAGGAATTAATTTTATTAATTTAAAAGATGCGGGAGACCCAGCTGAACAAGCAAAAATTTATGACAAAGGTGGAGCAGATGAAATTTGTTTTTTAGACATAACGGCATCTAATGAGAATAGAAAAATCTTATTAAATAAAGTATCAGAGACAGCAAATAATTGTTTCATCCCATTAACCGTAGGAGGTGGAATTACAAGCATCGAAGATATTAAAAGTCTACTGTTAGCTGGGGCAGATAAAGTTTCAATTAATACTGCTGCAGTAAAAAATCATAATTTTATTAAGGAAAGTTCAATAAAATTTGGTTCACAATGCATAGTTATTGCAATTGATGCGAAAAAGACTTCAGAAAATAAATGGGAAGTATTCACTCATGGAGGAAGAAATCCAACAGGAATTGACGTTATTGACTATGCTAAGTTAGCAGAAAAGAATGGAGCTGGTGAGATCTTGTTAACGTCCATGGATAGAGACGGTACTAAAATAGGATATGATATTGAACTAACAAGATTGGTTTCAAGTTCTTTATCAATACCGGTTATCGCCTCTGGTGGGGCTGGTAATATTGAACATTTATATCAAGTTTTAGAAAAAGGTTTAGCAAGCGCTGTGCTTGCAGCTTCAATTTTTCATTTTGGTGACTATACAATACAGGAAGCAAAGAATTATTTATTTAATAAGAATATTCCGATTAGACTTTAGTTTTTAATAAAAATGTTAGATTTTTTAGATAAAGAATCGCAAAGCG
>Ga0214921_10006257_pt1 | contig 16396 bp, 18 predicted proteins | sample LL1505_MetaG_FD_177992 | JGI IMG/M metagenome (GOLD analysis project Ga0214921, IMG submission 177992) | Freshwater microbial communities from Lake Lanier, Atlanta, Georgia, United States - LL-1505 | ecosystem: Environmental > Aquatic > Freshwater > Lake | place: USA: Georgia | collected...
CTGTTACTGCTGCTGCGGCGGCTGTAAGTGGACTTGCTAAAAATGTTCTAGAATTAGGTCCTTGTCTGCCTTCAAAATTCCTGTTTGAGGTTGATACACAATACATACCAGCTGGTACTTTGTCTTCATTCATACCTAAACACGCCGAGCAACCTGGTTCTCTTATTTCAATTCCAGCTTCTGCGTAAATTTCAAATAATCCTTCTTCTTTGGCTTGTTTTTCTACTTGTTTAGATCCTGGCACAACCCAAACTGTAACATTATCTGCTTTCTTTTTACCTTTTAAAAATTGAGCCACTTCTCTTAAATCTTCAATTCTTGAGTTGGTACAGCTTCCAATAAACACATAATCAATAGCTTTGCCCAACAATGGTTTGCCACCTTCTACGCTCATGTAATCCAATGCTTTTTGGTAAGACAATTGCTCAGTTGTTGGCACAGTTTCAGTTGCAGGAATCACTTGTGTAACACCAACTCCCATTCCAGGATTGGTTCCGTAAGTAATCATTGGTTCAATATCTTCTGCTTTAAAAGTATATTCTTTATCAAATACTGCATCAGCATCTGAATATAAAGTTTTCCAATAAGCCAAAGCCTTGTCCCAATCAGCTCCTTTTGGTGCAAATTCTCTTCCTTTTACATATTCAAATGTGGTTTCATCAGGTGCAATCATACCGCAACGAGCACCCATTTCAATACTCATATTGCAAATGGTCATTCTAGCTTCCATTGATAATGAGCGAATTGCCTCTCCTGCAAATTCCACTGCATAGCCAGTTCCACCTGCTGCAGTTAATTTAGAAATCACATATAAAACTATATCTTTTGATGTTACTCCTTTGCCAAGTTTGCCATCAATATTTATTCTCATTCTTTTTGCTTTGTATTGCAACAAACATTGGGTTGCCATTACTTGCTCCACTTCCGATGTTCCAATACCGAATGCAATACAGCCAAATGCACCGTGTGTAGAAGTGTGGCTATCACCACAAACTATGGTTTGTCCAGGCAATGTAATACCCAATTCAGGCCCAACTACATGCACAATCCCTTGGTATGGATGACCCAAACCATATAATTTTACGCCAAATTCAGAGGTGTTTTTAGTAAGCATTTCTACCTGATGGCGAGAAAGAGCTTCTTTAATTGGCAAATGCTGATCTTTAGTAGGAACGTTATGATCGGCAGTGGCGTGGGTTTTATTTACTCTAAAAACAGGAATTTCTCTTTTTCTGAGTCCGTCAAAAGCTTGAGGGCTAGTAACTTCATGAATAAAATGTGTATTGATGTACAACACTTCAGGATATCCTTCTTTGCTGTAAACCACGTGATTATCCCATATTTTATCAAAAAGGGTTTTTCCTGTTTGGTTTGCCATGAATAGTAAATTTAAATTTTATATCAATTTTAAAGAACTACAAAAATAAGAATATAGCTAGTAAAAACAAAAAATGAATTTTAAGTACATTTTAATTGCATAAAAAAAGCCCCAATTTTCATTGAGGCTTTTTTATTATTTACTTTCTAATGTGATAAATGGAATAATTACTTCTTCTAGCGAAATACCGCCATGTTGAAAAGTATCTCTGTAATAACTCACATAATGATTGTAATTATTTGGATAAGCAAAAAAGAAATCGTCTTCTGCAAAAACAAAGGCAGTACTTACATTTTTCTTAGGCAAAAATAGCTTTTCTGGAGTTCTACTTGCAAATACGTTTTTCTCATCAAAAGTAAGATTTCTACCATGTTTGTAGCGCAAGTTTGAATTGGTTTCTTTATCACCAATAATTTTACTTGGTCTTTTTACTCTCACGGTGCCATGGTCGGTGGTAATTACCAATTTAATTTTCTTTTCTGATAATTTTTTCAGCATATCATAAAGAGGGGAGTGCATAAACCAAGATTTAGTTAGCGAACGATATGCAGCCTCATCTCCAGCCAATTCTCTTATCATGGCCATATCTGTTCTGGCGTGAGAAAGCATATCCACAAAATTATATACAATTACGTTTAATTTATTGTTAAACAGATTGTTAATGTTGTCTGATAAGTTTTTTCCTTGCGTAAGATTTAATATTTTGTGATACGAAAACTTAATATTTAATCTATTTCTATCCAGTTGTTTCCCCAAAAATTTATCTTCATTGTTGTTTTTTCCATCTTCATCATCATCATTTACCCATAAATCTGGATGTTGCTTTTCCATTTCTGATGGCATTAAACCAGAAAAAATAGCATTTCTGGCATAGGCAGTTGTGGTAGGCAAAATGGAGTAATACGATGATTCTTCAGTTATTTTAAACAAATCTGAAATAATTGGTTGCAAAACTCTCCATTGGTCATAACGCAAATTATCAATTAAAAAGAAAAAAACAGGTTCTTCCGAATTTTCAATCATCGGAATTACTTTCTTTTTAAATAATTGATGCGAAAGCATTGGCTTATTAGCCGAAGGATTGTTTAACCAACCTTCATATTCTTTTTTTATGAATTTTGAAAAATATGAATTTGCCTCTGATTTTTGAGATTCTAGCACTTCCACCATGCTTTTGTTTTCGGCACCTTCTAATTCTAGTTCCCAATAAATCAGTTTTTTATAAATATCAGCCCATTCTTCATGGTTCAACTTATCGTTATAAGCCATGCTGATGTTTCTAAAATCTTGTTGGTAACCCAGATTTACTTGTTTAGAAACCAAACGTTTATTATCAGTTAGTTTTTTTAGAGAAAGTAATAACTGGTTAGGATTTACCGGTTTTATCAAATAATCGGCTATTTTAGAGCCAATTGCTTGTTCCATTATGTGTTCTTCCTCACTTTTGGTCACCATCACCACTGGAATATGATTTTTGATTGCTTTAATTTTTGTTAAAGCCTCTAAACCAGACATTCCAGGCATATTTTCATCTAAAAATATTACATCAAAATCTCTTTCTTGTACTTTTTCTACTGCTTCCACACCACTATTTACAGGTGTAACTTCGTAACCTTTAGTACCTAAAAACAAAATATGGGGTTTGAGTAAATCTATCTCATCATCGGCCCACAAAACAGAATATTTTTGCATAAACAATTTTTAAAATTAACGCTGAATTCAAAACTAAAAAATTAGTTTTATATTGTATTATAAATATTTATTTAATTCTAGAATAATAAGGTTTTTTAAAATTAAATTCTACAATTATCAATCAAAATCAAGCACAAGCTTAATGTTCGTTTTCACTTTATCAGAAATTTCTGAGGGTAAAACACCTAATTTTCTCAATAGTCTTTTATTATCAATTGCTCTTATTTGGTCTATCATTATGTCGCAATCTTCCAATAAGTTAGATGTTCCCTTTTTTAGATGTACCCTTAAAATTTCTGCATTTGGTTGCACTTGTGTAGTAATAGGGCAGATTAAAGTAGATGAATGAGGAATTGCATTTAATAAATCTGTTTGAATTACCAGCACAGGGCGTGTTTTGCCTGGCTCAGTGCCAATTTGAGGATTCAAATCGGCCAACCAAATTTCAAATTGTTTCATTTTCAAAATCTATGTCAGAAAAATCTTTTGCAATATTTTTATTGGATTCAGCTACCAAAACTGATTCGGTTTTTAATTGCTTTTCTAAAAGTAACCTCTTTTGATATCTATTATAATATTCTAATGCTTCGTTAATATATTTATTTCTAGATATTTTAAATTGAAGTAAAATGTTTTCTGTTTCACCAAATATAGAATCTTCTAGTTTTAATGATAGTGTTTTCATGTTATTTACAGTTTTATATAGTACAAATATATATAATTATTCTATATACTAAAAGTGATACTTTTTTGTTATTTATTTTTTAATTAATTTTCAATTAATTTTTATTATTTCAGAACTAATATTTGTAAAAAAATACTATGTTTGACTATTCAAATTTTTAGCCTAATGAATAAACGCAAAATAATCAACGACCCTGTATATGGTTTTATCACAGTACCCACAGAGTTGATTTTTGATATTATTTCACACCCTTATTTTCAGCGACTTAGAAGAATTAAGCAACTTGGTTTTACTGATTTGGTTTATCCTGGGGCATTGCATACTCGTTTTCATCATGCCCTTGGTGCTATGCATTTGATGAGTATTACCTTGGACTCTTTGCGTCAGAAAGGAAACGAAATTTCTGGCAGAGAATATGAAGCTTGTTTAATTGCCATTTTGTTACACGATATTGGTCACGGGCCTTTTTCACATGCTTTAGAATATACTATTTTAAACGGTGTTCATCACGAAGAACTTTCCATTTTATTTATGGAAAAACTGAATCAACAGTTTGATGGTCAGTTAAGTATAGCCATTGAAATTTTTAAAAATACATATTCAAGGGCTTTTTTTCATGATTTAATTTCTTCTCAGTTAGATATTGATAGACTAGATTATTTGAATAGAGATTCATACTTTACGGGAGTTGCAGAAGGAATTATTAGCTCTGAAAGAATTATAAAACTGCTTGATGTAGTGAATGATAGAGTAGTAATTGAACAAAAAGGAATTTACTCAGTTGAGAATTTTTTAAATGCCAGAAGGGTGATGTATTGGCAAGTTTATTTACATAAAACTACCATTTGTGCCGAGCAACTTTTGATTTCCATTATGAAAAGGGCTAAATTTTTAGCTCTCAATGGAGAAAAACTTTTTTCATCTACAGCATTGAAAGCTTTTTTAGAAAGCAATATCACATTTGATGATTTTAATGCAAGCAATAAGTATGTTGATTTATTTACTCAATTAGATGATTATGACGTACTTGGAGCAATAAAAGAATGGACTTCACATTCAGATTTTATTTTATCTTTTTTAAGTCAGAAATTAATAGATAGAAAATTATTCAAAATCAAGTTACAAAACGAACCTTTTGAGGATTCATTTATTGAAAATATTAAAAATAAGATTAAAAAGGAATACAATATTTCTGATGAAGAAATAAATTACATCTTATTGCACGGAGAAATTTACAACGAAGCCTATCTTTCTACTGATAATCAAATAAATATAGTTACAAGAAGTGGCAAAATTGTTGATATTGCACAAGCCGCCGACTTGCCAAACATTACGGCCATCAGCAAAAAAGTGAAAAAGCATTATTTATGTTGGCCTAAATCAATAACTTTGTAAAGCATAATCATTGATCAATTTTTAAAAAATCAATAGCAAAAAATGGAATTCACTGTAAATCAAATAGCAGCACTTTTAGGTGGAAATGTAGTAGGAGATGGGGAAGTTAAAGTAAACCATTTAGATAAAATTGAAATAGCCAAAGAAGGCGCTATTAGTTTTTTATCAAATCCAAAATATGAAAATTTCATTTACTCCACAAGTGCTTCAGCAGTAATAGTTTCAAATCAATTTGTGGCTAAAGGTTTTCTTACCCCTGCCTTAATTGTGGTAGAAGACCCTTATTTGGCATTTACAGCACTTTTAGAAGAATATTACAAATACAAAAATTTTGCTAAAAAAGGAGTGGAGCAACCTTCTTTTATTGGCGAAAACACTACCATTGGAAACGATGCTTACAGAGGTGCATTTAGTTACATTGGTAGCAATACCAAAATTGGTGATAATGTAAAAATTTATCCGCATGTATATATTGGTGATAATGTGACCATTGGCAGTAATTGCATTATATATTCTGGAGTAAAAATTTATGCAGATACCATTATTGGTAATTTTGTAACCATACAAGCAGGAGCCGTAATTGGTTCTGATGGTTTTGGTTTTGCCCCACAATCTGATGGTAGTTACAAAACCATACCTCAACTTGGAAATGTTATTTTAGAAGATAATGTGGATATTGGAGCAAACACTGTTGTAGATTGTGCCACAATGGGTTCTACTGTAATAAGAAAAGGTGTAAAACTTGATAATCTTATTCAAATTGCTCACAATGTAGAAGTGGGTACCAATACCGTAATTGCGGCTCAAACAGGTATTGCAGGCTCAGTGAAAATTGGTGAAAATGTGATGATTGGCGGCCAAGTGGGCATTGCAGGGCATTTGAGTATTGCTAATAAAACCAAAATTGGTGCTCAATCAGGATTTAACAAATCGGTACTTGAAGAAGGTAAAACTTACTTAGGTTCACCAGCTTTAGACTATAATTTAGAATTAAAAGCTTTCACTATTTACAGGAAACTACCTGAAATTTTGAAAAGAATAGAAAAAATTGAAGAAAATTTGATACATTTGCCATCTTTCGAGGTTAAAAAATGAATATTAAACAGCATACGATAAAAGAACCGGTAACTGTATCGGGCGTTGGATTGCATACAGGTGTTATTTCAAATATGACATTTGTGCCTGCTGCTCCTAATCATGGAATAAAATTTCAACGAATCGATTTACCAGATCAGCCCATTGTGGATGCTGATGTTGATTATGTAGTTGACTTATCTCGAGGTACTACCATTGAGCATAACGGCGCCAGAATCAATACTGTAGAGCACACTTTGGCTGCTTTAGTTGGTTTGCAAATTGATAATATTTTAATTCAAATTGATGGTCCTGAACCTCCAATTATGGATGGAAGCTCAATAATGTTTATTGATGCTATTTTAACAGTTGGACTTGAAGAACAAAATGCTTTCAGAAATTATTTTGAAATTCCAGAAAGCATTAACTACAAAGACCCAAGCAGAGATGTAGAAATTGCTGCATTACCTCTTGATGATTACAGAGTTACTGTAATGGTTGATTATAATTCACCAGTTTTAGGTTCTCAGCATGCCTCTCTTAATAATATTGCTAATTTTCATAAAGACATAGCTTCATGTAGAACTTTTTGTTTTTTACATGAATTAGAAATGCTTCATAGTCAAAACCTTATAAAAGGTGGTGATTTGAATAATGCAATTGTAATTGTTGACAGAGTAGTAAATGACAACGAACTTGATCATTTGGCTAAATTGTTTAACAAAGACAAAGTAGAAGTAAAAAAAGAAGGCATTTTAAATAATGTTGAATTAAGATATAAAAATGAACCAGCTCGTCACAAATTACTTGATGTAGTGGGTGATTTAGCATTAATTGGCAGGCCATTAAAAGCTCAAATTTTAGCTGCAAGACCTGGTCATGCTGCAAATATTGCTTTTGCCAAAAAAATTAAGAAAATGATGATGGACGCTTCTAAAAGCAATGTCCCTCAATATAACCCAAACACACCTCCAGTTTATGACCACAATCAAATTGCTAAAATGTTACCACATGCGTATCCTTTTAGATTGATTGACAGAGTGATACACTTGGATGCCACCTCTGTGGTAGGTCTAAAAAATGTTACCATAAATGAACCGTTTTTCCAAGGTCATTTCCCTAACAATCCTGTTTTCCCAGGGGTGTTACAAATGGAAGCCATGGCACAAACAGGTGGTATTTTAGCCCTAAGCACAGTGGATGACCCAGAAAATTATTGGACATATTTTCTTGGTATTGAAAGCTGTAGATTTAAAAAAATGATTTTCCCTGGAGATCAAATTTTATTTAGATGCGAGCTTTTAGCCCCAATAAAAAGGGGAATTGTGAAAATGCAAGGTCAAGCATTTGTAGCAGGTAATTTAGTTTCAGAAGCAGTAATGACTGCAAGTATAGTTAGAAAAAGTTAAGAATGATTTCACCGTTAGCATTTGTTCATCCAAACGCAAAAATTGGAGTAAATGTAACCATTGAGCCTTTTGCCATGGTGCATCAAGACACCGTTATTGGTGACGAATCTTATATTTATTCTCATGCAAGTATTATGCCTGGGGCTAGAATAGGTAAAAATTGTAAAATTTTTCAAGGAGCAGTAATTGCTGGTATTCCTCAAGATTTAAAATTTGTTGGAGAAATTACTACTGCTGAAATTGGAGATAATTCTGTAATTAGAGAATATTGTACCATCAATCGTGGTACTGTTGATAAATATAAAACCGTAATTGGTAAAAATTGCTTAATTATGGCTTACGTGCATGCTGGTCATGATTGTATCATTGGCGATTCTGTAATTATTGGCAACAATACTCAATTAGCTGGTCACGTAGTGATTGAAGATTATGCCATTTTTGGTGGCTCATGCGCAGTGCAACAGTTTACAAGAATTGGTCAACACGCCTATATTGGAGGCGGCTCATTGGTTCGAAAAGACGTACCTCCATTTACAAAAGCTGGCAGAGAACCATTGTCTTACTGTGGCTTAAATTCTGTAGGTTTAAGAAGAAGAGGCTACACAAATGAACAAATTTTTTCTCTTCAAGAAGTATATAGAACCATTTATTTGAAAGGATTAAACCATACAAAAGCATTAGATTTAATTGAAATTGAAATGGCACCTTCTCCAGAAAGAGACGAAGTAATTAATTTTATTCGTAGCTCAGAAAGAGGAATTATGCGTGGAGGTTCGTCACATGATTAGTTTTGGTGCTTAACGTTTAAGGTTAAAAGTTTAAGGTTAAAAGTTTAAAGTTTAAGGTTAAAAGTTAATTGTTTATTAATTTGATAATCTATTAACCTATAACCTCTCACTTATCACTTATCACCTATTACCTGTCACTTATCACCTATCACCTATCACCTGTCACTTATCACCTCTCACCTCTCCCTGTTATAAATGAAAATTGTAGCCAACAATATTTCCAGAAAATTTATCAAAGATTGGGTGATTAAGAATTTTAATTACACATTTGAAAGTGGGAAAATTTATGGCATTACTGGTCCTAATGGCTCAGGGAAATCTACTGTTTTACAATTAATTGCAGGCATTACACCTTCATCTTCAGGTACATTTACCTATTTTTTAAATGAAAAAGATGTTCACTTAAATCAATTATACCTTCATCTTGGTATTGCTACTCCCTATTTAGAATTAATTGAAGATTTTACTTTACAAGAACAACTCAATTTCCATTTTCAGTTTAAAAAACTCATTCATTTTTCTCACTTAAAAGAACTGTTGGCTTACATTTATTTAGAAAAACATGCCCATAAACAAATAAAATTTTTTTCTTCGGGCATGAAACAACGATTAAAGTTGGCACTGGCCATTTTTTCAGAGAATCAACTTTTATTACTTGATGAACCTACAACTAATCTTGATAATCAGGGTATTGAATGGTACAGAAAAACTATTTTAGAGTATAAAGGCACTAGAACGTTGCTTATTTGCTCCAATATGGAAAATGAATATGATTTTGCCGACCATGTAATAAATGTGAAAGATTTTTCCTAAAGCTTTTTTTTTATATCTTTAATCTTTCTAAGGCATATCTATTTTCGGCTTTGTTTATCACTGATTCTATGTTTAATAATATTTATAAAGGAAAAACGGTTTTACTTACTGGGCATACTGGTTTTAAAGGTTCATGGTTAGCACTTTGGTTGCATCAAATGGGAGCTAAAGTGATAGGTTATTCCAAAGATTACCCTTCAAAACCTAATCATTTTGAATTGTTAAAGCTTGATATAGTGTCTATTAATGGCGACATTAGAGATTTCAACCACCTTAAAAAAGTATTTGATACCTATCAGCCTGATATTGTTTTTCATCTTGCGGCGCAAGCATTGGTTAGATTTTCTTACCAAGAACCGGTGGAAACTTTTTCTACCAATGTAATGGGAACCATTTGTTTGTATGAAAATGCCTTGCAATGTGCAAGTGTAAAAGCATTTGTAAACATCACATCCGACAAAGCTTATGAAAACAGAGAGTGGGTGTGGGGCTACAGAGAAAATGACCCAATGGGCGGTCATGACCCTTATTCAGCCTCAAAAGGTTGCGCAGAATTAGTCACTTCTTCATACAGAAATTCTTTTTTTCAGCATACAGATAAATTATTGGCAAGTGCAAGAGCTGGTAATGTAATTGGTGGTGGCGATTGGGCTGCTGACCGTTTAGTGCCTGATATTTTTAAGGCAACTTCGCAAAATGAAGCTGCCAAAATTAGAAACCCTAAAGCTACACGTCCATGGCAGCATGTTCTAGAACCACTTTCTGGTTATTTATTATTAGGTCAAAAATTATTAGAAGGGGATAAATCGATAGCTGATGGCTGGAATTTTGGTCCTAACGACGAAGATACAAGAGAAGTAAGCAAAGTGGTAAGTGCTATTACAAATAATTGGGACAAAGTGCAGTTTGATATTCAACAAGACCCGAATCAACCACACGAGGCTAATTTATTAAAATTAGATTGCTCAAAAGCACTCACTTATTTGAATTGGAAACCTGTTTGGCATTTTGATGATACTATAAAATACACAACCAACTGGTACAAAGATTTTTACACCAACCTTGATTTGAATGTAAATGAAAGAAGTCTGCAAGATTTAGAAGCATACATACAATCAGCAAAAGAAAAAGGATTGGGTTGGGTGTAAATTAGGAAATCACAATACTTATTTAGACATTAATAAAATTCAAAACTCTAAACATTCAACTCTCAACTAATATGATACAAGGCGTAGTAATAGAACCCAAAAAGGTAATCTGTGACGACAGAGGAAGAATAATGCATATTATGAAATCTTCTGATAATCAATTTGAAAGCTTTGGAGAAGTCTATATTTCAACTGTTTACCCAGGGGTAGTAAAAGGATGGCACATTCATGATAAAATGACTTTAAATTATGTGGTGCCTAAGGGAATGATAAAATTTGCTTTGTATGATGCACGTAAATATTCTCCTACTTTTGGCGAAGTACAAGAAGTAGCAATGGGGCAACACAATTATGTGCAAGTAACTGTGCCACCAGGGGTTTGGAATGGTTTTATGGGCTTGGGAACTGAAGAAGCCATCATTATTAATTTTACTGATATCCCTCACGACCCAACAGAAATTCATCGTTGCGACCCACACAACAATGATATTCCATATACTTGGGCAGTAAAAGACAGATAAAATCAATTATTAATTATAAATTTTGAATTTTGAATGAAGTATTCAAAATTCAAAATTCAAAATTCAAAATTCAAAATTCAATTGAATCTACTCATCACAGGCGGTTTAGGGAATTTAGGTTCTTGGCTAACCCGATATTTTACTCACACCGATTTTAAGGTGTATGTTTTGGCTAAAAATAAAAGAGAAATTTTGGCCAATGAAAAATTTGAATATATTAGTTGTGACATTGCTTCAATTGAAGATTGCAAAGCAAAATTAAGTCATATTGCATTTGATTATGTAATTCATACTGCAAGTGTAAATGATACATTTGTAGATAGTTATGCAAAATTGGCTTTAGAAATTAATGCATTAGGTACTAGAAATATTCTTGAAGTAATTGATAAATCGGCACTAAAGAATTTTATTTATTTTTCTACTTTTCATGTATATGGTGTTTCTGATGGAAATATTACTGAAGAAAGCCCCCTTTTGGCCCGCCACGACTATGCTACCACTCATTTATTTGGTGAAATATATGTAAAACAGTTTCATATAACACACAAACTTCCTTATACAATTATTAGACTTACAAATAGTTATGGCTGCCCTATTGATTTAAATACCTCTAAATGGTATTTGATTTTGAATGATTTGGCAAAAATGGCATTTGAAAAACAAGAAATTGTTTTAAAATCTAATGGCTTGGCATCTAGAGATTTTATTTGGATGGGTACAGTTTGCGAGGTGGTGAATAAAATTATTCAATTGAATTTTGCACCCAATGATACTTTTAATTTAAGTGGTGAAAACACTTTTAAAATGCTTGAAATTGCTTCTTTTGTGCAAACAGCGTATCAAAAATTTGCAGATAAAAGAATAGAAATTCAAACCAATTTAGAAGATAAATCATTGCATGACAAAGTATTAAGTGTAAGTAGTGCAAAAATTAAGACCCTAATTGATTTTCCAAATCCAGTTAAGTTTGAAGAAGAGGCATTAGCCATTTTTCAACTTTTAAATGAAAAAGTTTAAATGTATTTGAAAATGAATAGATTGTAATTTTATGACTTGATATTTTCTCAAACAAATTTTAGACGAAATTATTGCTATAAATTTGCAAATCAGCTAAAAAAGTAATAATTTTGGGGTTCATTGTTCCATTTAAAATTTTATAAGTTATTAATCCACAAAGACCAAATTTCCGAAGACCTCCTAGAGAAGTTGAGGAACCTTACAAAGTAAATAAAAAAATTCATGCCCAAGAGGTTCGCCTTGTAGGAGAAAATGTTGAGGTAGGAGTTTATAGTTTATCGCAAGCTTTGAAAATAGCTGAAGAACAAAATCTTGACTTGGTTGAGATTTCTCCAAATGCTGTTCCGCCTGTGTGTAAGGTGGTTGACTATTCAAAGTTTAAGTACGAACAAAAGAAAAAACAAAAAGAACTTAAAGCAAAAACACACAAAGTGGTGTTGAAAGAAATCAGATTTGGTCCTCATACTGATGATCACGATTTTGAATTTAAGTTAAAACATGCGATAAACTTCTTAAAAGAAGGCTCAAAAGTGAAAGCTTATGTGCATTTTGTGGGTAGAACCATTGTGTACAAAAATCAAGGGCAAGAGTTACTTGACAGATTTGCTACTGGTTTAGCAGAATATGGCAAAATTGAACAAGGCCCAACACTTGAAGGCAAGCGTATGATTGTATTTATAGCACCAAAAGCGATTAAAAAATAAATTAAAAAATGCCAAAAGTTAAAACAAATTCTGGAGCGAAAAAAAGATTTACGCTTACAGCTTCGGGCAAAGTAAGAAGAAAAGCGGCTTTTAAAAGCCACATTCTTACCAAAATGTCAACCAAAAGAAAAAGAAACTTGACTGGTACTATGCTTGTTAGCGAAGCAGATACCCCAAGAATCAAACAATTATTGTTCGTTTAAGAACTATAAGCGGTTAAAAATTAGTACTAACCCGACTTTGTGGTAGCAAGTATCTCCTAAAAAAGATCACCCTTAGTCAAAAACATTAAAAAAAATGCCTCGTTCGGTAAATTCAGTAGCCTCTAGAGAGAGAAGAAGAAAAATATTAAAGAGAACCAAAGGAAATTATGGTGCTCGTGGTAATGTATGGACAGTAGCAAAAAATACCTACGAAAAAGGTTTGCTATATGCTTACAGAGATAGAAAAGTTAAGAAAAGAGAGTTCCGTGCTTTGTGGATTCAACGTATCAATGCTGGAGTACGTGAGTACGGCTTATCATACTCTAAATTTATGGGTGGCTTGAAAAAAGCTGGTATTGAATTAGATAGAAAAGTATTAGCTGATTTAGCACTAAACAATCCAGTTGCTTTTAAAGTAATCGTAGATAAAGTAAAATAGTATTCACAAATTGCTTTTGGTGAAAATATAAAAAGCCCTGATGTAATAAGTCAGGGCTTTTTTTTGTGATTTTTTTTTGAAAATTTATAAGTTGTAAAGAAATAAGTATTTATTTCAATTTTACTTTATTTCAGTTATAAACGAGGTCGAGTGGTAGTGTCTTTTGGGACTGAATTGTCATATTGTGATAATTTTTTACCAATTATCTTTATGCATTTTACTCCAATACCTAATTGCCATAAACCTATTATTAAACCAAATCCAAAACCTTCAGTTAATAATTTGTAATCATAAAAGTGTTTACATGAATAATAATAAAAAATTAATCCTAAAAGGGAGGTTAAGAAGCCAATACAAACCAAAATAATTCCATTTTCATCAAATAATTTTCCTTCATGATATGCATCCAATAATTCGCCGTTGTTATAGAATAACCATTTAACCAATAATGCTCCCATTCCACCTAAAATTGGAACAGCAATCCCCCATGTAATTGTCCCAACAAATAATGAAAAAAAATATCCTATTAAAAGTAAAATAAAAAAACGAATTAGCTTCCAAATTCGAAACATACTTTTGTGAAGGACAACTAAATAAATAGAAAAAATTACTCCAGGTGTAAAAAGACGATATAAATCTAAAGATTTATCATAAGTTCCATTGGGATAAATATCAAAGTCCTTAAGCATTAGGAATGATAAAATACTAATAATTATAGCACTCACTAATTTCATTTTCTATTTTTTAAATTGTACTCAACAAGTGTTCTTTAACAATTTTGCCTATACTTGAGTGTATTTCCACTATATCTTCACGTTGTTAAATATCAAAAGTTGAAGATTTTTTACAATTTTAATTGAAAATATTTGCAAAACCAATTTATCAAGAAGTTTTGCTTGGGGAATTGTACTTTTTGAAATTAGTAAAGATGTAGTGTTTGTAAAATGTTAAATCAAATAAGACTACGTTTGGTGAAAATAAAAAATAGCTCCGTTGTTTTATGCAGAGCTATTAAAATTTATATCTATTTATGTGTTTCTTACCCACTCTTCCCCAAATACATATCCCAACTGTTGCCACTGGCTTCGGTGGTGTAATCTCTTAAAAACATAACAAATGATGGGCGGTAAGGAAGGTATCTGAGTTTAAGGCCAACTTCTTCTGGCTTGTGGTCGCCTTTGTAGCCGTTGCAGCGGCGGCAAGCAGTAATTAAATTTTCCCAAGAAGTGGGGCCTCCTTTGGAGCGTGGTGTAACGTGGTCGAGTGTGAGGTCGTTTTTGGAGCCACAATATTGGCACTGGAATTTATCTCTTCTAAAAATATTCTGTCGGCTGAGAATTACGTTGCGGTAGGGAACGTTTACATATTGGTGAAGCCGAATTACTGAGGGGAGGGGGTAGCTAGTGGTCACAGACCGGAGAAAGTGACTTTCTACTCCATTAACCATCTCTGCCTTATTGAGATAGAGTAAAACAAAGGCTTTTTGTACGCTACATACTGCCAAGGCCCTATAGTCCTGATTCAGTATTAACACCCGGTCATTCATGACTTTTACAATTTATGTGTGAACCCTTTTTATTGAATACAAATTATGTGTATAACATAACCTGTCATTGTTATAAATTCCAGTTGCATCAAATTTGTCTTCTCTTACATGTCCATGAGCGTGCAAAATACTATGCTCACCCATCAATATTCCTACATGCGACACCTTTTGTGTTTTTGTAGTTAAGAACACCAAATCTCCTGCTTTTTGTTCACCAAATTCAATATTTTGTCCCATTTCTTCTTGCTGATAAGCATCTCTTGGCAACAAAATATTCAATTGTCTAAAAATTACTTGTACCAGTCCCGAACAGTCAATTCCAAATTTTGTTTTCCCACCCCACAAGTACGGACTGTATCGGTATTTATCTGCAATTTGTTTCAATAAAGTTATGAAATTATTACCTGAATATGAATTTTGTGTTAACATTTTATTTTTGCTTACCCATTCATGTAAGTTTTCTAATTTATTCACTTGATAATCAGGTACTATGCTACCTTCTACTATCGTATTATTTTCTGTATTTATACATTCATTTAATATATATCCTTTTAAAAAATGTTCGATTTCATGGTCATCAATTTTTGAATGCTGTTTAAAATCAATCCAACCTTCATAATTATCTATCAATGAACGGATTTTAAACCATTCGCCATTGTCTGAAATTTCAAGAATTTTGTATGTTTCTCCAAATAAAAGTTGTGTAGTAAGCTCATTTCTATCACCAGGAAGCGAGCGAACAGGTACAATATTAAACATACAAACCCCTAAAAGATCTTGGTGGTTGTATGTAGCTTTTATTTGGATTTGATTCATAATAAGTTAGGGGATAAGGGACAGGTGATAAGGGATAGGTGATAAGTGATAAGGGATAGGTGATAGGTGATAGGTGAGAAGGGACAGGTGAGAAGTGAGATGTGAAAAGCATTAACCCTAAATTCTAAACTCTAAACTCTAAACTCTAAACTTTCAACCTTAAACCTTAAACCTTAAACCTTGAACTCTAAACTCTTACCCTCTCATTGCTCTTTCAATATCTCTTTTAGTATCTTTTTCTTTCAAGTCTTCACGCTTGTCGTATGTTTTTTTACCTTTTGCTACTGCAATTTCTATTTTTGCCAAACCTCTGTCATTGATGAAAATTCTTGTTGGCACAATTGTAACGCCATGTTCTATAAGTTTTGACGAAATTTTTTTTATTTCTCTTTTCGTTAATAATAGTTTTCTTTCACGCAATGGGTCGTGGTTGGTCCAAGTGCCTTCGCTGTATCTGCTTATGTGTAAGTTTTTTATAAATACTTCATTGTCTTGAATATAGCAAAAACATTCTGTCATGTTTACGTTTTGCAAACGGATAGATTTAATTTCGGTGCCCGTAAGTACCAATCCTGCAGCATAAGTATCAATAAAAGCATATTCAAAACCTGCTCTTTTGTTCTTGATATTGACTTGTTTAGTGTATTTTTCCTTCTGATTACTCATACGCAAATTTACTTATTTTTATGATATTTTAAATTCAAAATGTATATTTGCTTTAATTTAGTGTTGAGTTTTTAGTGTTGAATGATAAGTGTTTTATCAGTA
>Ga0214921_10006258_pt1 | contig 16391 bp, 15 predicted proteins | sample LL1505_MetaG_FD_177992 | JGI IMG/M metagenome (GOLD analysis project Ga0214921, IMG submission 177992) | Freshwater microbial communities from Lake Lanier, Atlanta, Georgia, United States - LL-1505 | ecosystem: Environmental > Aquatic > Freshwater > Lake | place: USA: Georgia | collected...
ACGAGCATAAATGCTTAATTGATTGGTGTCAAAATACAATTTGCGTATTTGATTTTCATGTTGGGCATAATATCCCAGAAAGTCACGGTGGTAAAACAGATATAACTAATCTTAAACCCATATGTTCTAGATGTAATTTATCAATGGGAAGCCAATATTCAATAACAGATTGGATTAAAATAGGAGATACAATACATCATAAAAGTACAGTACTAATATATAATACAGATATTAAAAAAGAAAAAATGAAATTATCATGGTATTTGCGATGTTTACCTTGTATGCCTTGTATATGTCATTAATAAACTACTGCGATAAAGCACAATATATTATTTATATCTAACTTTAGAGAATGCCGTGTGGTTGTGGAAAAAAACGTGAAGGTACCATTCACTTTATGGGAAATGCTAGTACGGATACTCCAGACCCAATTGAATGGGGTCCTATAGTATGGAGATATTTACATTGTTTAACTGAAAAAATTGGACTTTCAGGCAATCCACTTGTAGATAATGATCAATCTAATCATATGGAAACAATAATAAATAATCTACATCTTATTATTCCTTGTCCAGAATGTCAAGCGCATGCGCTAAGTTATATTAGTAATAATCCACTCCCGTCCCTAAAAGGACTTAAAGGGGATAATATTCGTAATACAATACGTATATGGCTTTTTACTTTTCATAATAGTGTTCGCGTAGTTAAAGATCAACCTATAATTGTTAATACAGTCGAGGAATGCCAACAATATTATAATAGTTGTTTTATAAAAAGGTGTGAATATGATCTTTTTATTCAAAATGGAGCATATGCAGTAAGATTGGGATGGGTAAAGTTAGAGAATTGGCGTAAATGGTATACTACATCTGAGAAGCTTCGTATAACAATTGGTAATGTAGTTCTCTAAACTGTTTGGATTAATGATGGAGGATATGGTACAATATTAGGACTATTCATATTAACAATATACCCGTGGTCTACTAATGCGCCTGCGGTTAATTTAGTTAAATAGAAATTATTTCCAGCTACACCAGTCATAATTTCCTCAGGTAGGGCTGGATGGAATACATTTCCAGACCCATAATCGTAATAACGCGGATCTTTTAGAAAGCCGTCTTTCATACCTTCTTCCCAATGCGAGTAAGCTGTTCCTTGACCAAAGCTATTTTCAACTGGAATACGATATACTTGTGGACCAACAAGTTCACGATAGGCTTTAATAGCTTCACTTGAATTCCAGTTACTATTTGGTCCAGTATACCATATTTTACTAGAATCTAAGAATTGATCCCATCCAATAAATGTATTACCTGTCTGAAGTGACGCAATACCTAGACCATGTAACATTTCATGAATCATTACTGGAATTAACATAACTACAGCTGTATTATTAAATGTAACTGTGGATAATAACGATGATTCATTTAATCTGTCACTATTGAGACTTACTGATTGACGAAGTGGTACACCAGGTACAACGGAATCATTAATTACAGTTGGTTTTGCACTAGCTAAAATACCAGCACCGAGCGATCTCATATTAATATCTACAATCATATCGTAATCCAAACTTACATCTGGTAAACGATAACCATGTGATACAACAACTATAGATTCTATAATTTCCTTACTGGTATTAATTAAGTCTTGAATGTTTTGTGATGGAATATTTGATGTATAATTAATTGAGATTTTATAACGCTCTGGCACTGATTCTGGTGCTGGCTCAGGCGCTGGTTCTGGTGTTGGTTCTGGTGTTGGTTCTGGTGTTGGTTCTGGTGTTGGCTCAGGTGCTGGCTCAGGCACAGGTTCAGGTGTTGGCTCAGGTGCTGGTTCTGGTGCTGGTTCTGGTGCGGGTTCAGGTGCTGGCTCAGGCACAGGTTCAGGCACAGGTTCAGGCACAGATTCAGGCACAGGTTCAGGCACAGATTCAGAAGGCGCGGATACAATCGGTATTATAGCAGTTGTTTGAATATTCCAAGATGAATTAATAAATCCATCCACTGCAACCGCAGTTTGCTGTGAGCTATTATGTGCTGTTAGAGCATGAATACCGCCATATAAACGAGAGATACCAGCTTGATCTGCGATATCATTCCACGTCGCAAATGATAGAGATACAAGAGCGGCTGGAACAACTCCAGTTTGAATTAATGAACTGCCCACAGATACTGTAAAATCTCCATAAGAATTAGTTTGGTTAGTCGCAAAAAGCGGTGAAATTAATACTTGTTGATCATAAAAGGTACTCGTCTTAGTAATACTAGTTCCAAACCACTTGTTCATAGTAAGAGCGAATGCTTTAGAGAAATGACTATGACCAGAAGGGAAATCAGCAAATGGCGGTGTTACAAAGTTTGCTTCTTGATAAGGAACCCATTGTGAGCCGTCAATTGTTCCATTCCAAGAGACAAATGATTGTCCAGAGTAGCGGCGACGAATTTCCTGAATAGGACGATCTTCCATGTAAGCGCTTTTTAGTCTCCAAGTTACACGTGCCCCCTCGAATAAGTGAATTGCGAGATCCTGTAAAGAGAAAATAATATTAGGACACGTAATTGTTGGTAGAACACGTATATATTCCTTCCAAAACCATATAAACATTAGTGGAGGAGAAACGGTACCTGGTCCCCCAGCCCAAAATTCCGCAATTATTTTTTGTTGATCTGTCAGTGTGGCAGTATAATCTTTAACAACATCGATTTCAGCATCTCTCGCAGCGCCAGTAGAGGGTTGTACAGAGGTTTGTATAGTCTGCTCCTGTAATTCAGTTAGACATGAAGAAATAACCGTATCCCAGTTATATGTGAGATAGTTCTGCTTTTTGCCTTGAACAGTAAGGCGCGTCCACTGTTGTGGTTCTGGAAAGCCCGAAATATTATTGACAGTAGTACCATTAACAATTATAGACTCACCCCAGTTAGCAGAAGCAGTTGGTTGTGCGGTTGATGCGGTAACATACCTATCTGTTTGACGATAATCATACCAGGTTTGCCAGGCAGCCAGCCATGTTGACCATTCTCCCGCGGTTTTAACACGTGCTACAACATCCGCTGGGCAATTGTAAATGGAGGTATATCCAGTAGGAATGAAAAATGGGGTAATATAGTCAATAACTGCGCATATCCATATTAGTGCGTCATTATCAGATAAAGGAGTTATAGCTTTTGTATTCCAATTCCAATTATCGTGAGTTCCAGTAATTCTGGATTCAGAATGTACCCAGTTCCAGGCACCAACTACCGATGTAATCCATACATATATATAACGAGATCCCCTTGTTGGCCCTAAATTAACACTAGCAATATACTTAAGCATAGTGTCAAGTCCAGAATTAATAATATATTTAAGTGAGGGTTCGGGTGCTACGGGAGTTGATGAGCCAGACATTACCGCAGATAGACTATCAGGCGGCGCGATAAAGTATGAGCTAGATGTTAGAACAGGGCCTGAACCGACAGAGTTCATGGCACAGACTGTAAAAGTATAAGGCTGCCACTCATCTAGTCCAGTGAATCTATAAGTAGTATCAGATGTAGTAGCGGGTGCTTGGGCAACACCATTAAGATAAGGTGTCACTAAATAGGTAAAAGGTCCGTCACCAGTTGTTGGTGCTAGCCAAGATACAATAATGGAACCAACTGTGAATGTTATTCCACTAACTAAGCCAGGAATAGATGGACTATTAGGATTTGCGATAATAGACGCATTAAGTTCTGGGCAAGGGCAGCCAGGACTAATGCCAACACATAAAGGATATCTGGTAAATTCAGTCATATGTCCTGTTTTAACGGCATTCATTACAGAAGAATCATAAATACCGAGTACACGTCCAAATCCTGGCTGTGGTGGTGTGGTAGTATTCGGAGGGTATAGGCGAGTTAAAAAAGACCCTGCAATAGCTCTTTCAGCCTTTCGTTTGGTAAGTTGCGAGGAGTCAAATATACGATTGGTCATATCTATAGTACATAAATATTATAACCCAATAAGTGTAATTAGTTTATTAATATGTTTTGTAAAAAGTGGTCTGTCAGATAAATTATAATTATTAATATATGTCCAAAATTGGTGAGTTCCAATAGGAATTAGATCAACAGGAAAGTTTTCCTGAAGAACTTTACATCTAAATTCATAAGATGGAATAGTATAATTGTGTTTTACAATAGCTTGACTAAAATACCAATCTTCCCCTTCTTCATTTTGTATATTTTTAATCTCTTTTTCACATAGTTCAATCATATTTTTAATATTTCTTATGGACAATCCTCCGTTACCACCCATAGTTGGATTCCATCCCCATGGTGCACCATAATATGTTTCTGTAAAAATCCAGTCAGGTATTTTTTGTAAAAAATATGAATCCATTTGTACAGTAATCATATAGTCTGCCTTAATTAAATTATAGAATTTAGGCATTTTAAATGTAATATTATATTCACTAAATCCCTTTTCTCTATCTGTAATACCTTTAAACCATTTATATATATGAACATTTTCAGCTTTATCACCAAGTAGTGTTTTAACAAAATCATAATTTATATCACTACAAAAAATATATAGAGAGAAATGAGGTGCGGCCCATAAAATATTTCGTAAAACAAACCACCAATTAGGGTGAACTCTGCGTTCAACAATTACAAAGGCATATTTGTATTCTTTATTAAATTGATGTGTTTTCCAAAATTCATCTAATTTATGACCATATGTATGATTAAGATAATTAAATATATATGGTTCAATTTCAATTCTATAAAAATGTAGCGTATCTTTTTTCCATTTTTCTATTTCCTCATTTGTTTTAAGAGTTTTAAATAGTTCTTGTCTTTCATTATGTAATGAATAACAAGTGCTAATAATACTATCAAGATCCATAACAATATTGAAATATATAAGTATATATTTTAAGTCATTAATATATTAATTAAGAAAGTGTTTACGACAAACAGGTTTATATGTCTCCATTCCACCAATTGCTACACCTGACTCATCCTTAGGACAAGCTCCATAATACTTTGAATATACTGCTATAGTTCCATCACGGCAGATAGCACAAAATGCGCTTAGCCTTAAAACCTCTTCTGCGTGGGGAATTAAGCGCAACATATCACCAAATGGCGTTCTTTCACTAGTACCATCTAGACCCGAAATTACAATATGTACAGGTAGTTCATCTGCCCATTTAGTAACGTATTTATGTAGATCTGTAAAGAATTGTCCCTCATCAATTGCGATTACATTATATTGACCAGAACGAACTAAGTCATCAATAGCTTCGAGTTTTTCAAAACAAACAGCTTGCTCTACTTCTTTATCGTGTGAGGCAATACATTCCTTGCCATATCGAGTATCACCAATATAGTTTACAATGAGTACTTTATAGCCAATGGATTTGTAGCGTCTTACACGACGTAGAAGTTCAGTCGTTTTCTGTGCAAACATACATCCTAAAATCATGGAAATATAACCCATTTCTGTTTTTGTTAAAAAATACAAAAAGCCCGCATAGTCAAATTTTACGCATTTTTATTCGGTAGATGAAAAAGAGGGGATGACATGGTCTATAGACTCAATACCATCGTATTGTATTACATTGGGCCGCCGCCCAGACCGATGGCGTAGATTTCAGGATCAGTCCGGAATTAACGGGTTAGATTTACATAAATTTTTAGCAGTGGATGGTAAAACAATTGATGTGAAAAATGATAATAGAATAGCACTTTGTACTAAAAGAAATATTATAACAAAAACACGTCGTAGTCACGAGGAGTTAGATAGTGTAGGAGGTGTAGGATGTGCTTTATCACATATTGCCATATGGCAATGGATGGTTGATAATAATCAAGAATTATGTTTAATATTTGAAGATGATGCATTAGTAACGCCTGATTTTATTGAAAAGGCAAATAAATGTATTAAAGAGTCAACTATTTTAAAAGACCCTACAAAATGGGATATTTGGCTATTAGGAGGAATTTGGGATGATCTAACATATATTCCAAATGAGTCAACCTGTATAAGAATAGGTTCATTTGCTACATCACACGCAATGGTAATGCCATTACATACTGCTAAAAGATTATTAATGGACGTATATCCAATTCACGCACATATAGATTTATGGATGTCTATTTATAGTTTTGTATATGATTTAAGATTAGTTGGATGTAGAAATTTAAATTTAAAACAGAACTCAAAAGTTACAACAGATATTCAGTCAGAAGAAGGATGCGATATTTGTAATCTATCGCCTGGTTATAGTAAAACTCATAAATTAGTTACACATATGGAATGGAATGTGGCCCGCGCCGCGGAAATAGTAAGTGTTGGTTTAATTGGATATATTTTGTATAAAAGATTTATAAGTAAATAAAACATAATAATATAATAATATAAAGGAATTAAAAAAACTAATTAATATAATGACGTCTAAGAGCGCCGACATATCAGAAGATGAAGCATATGATCCCTGGCCAGGCTGTATTATGGATAGGACAGGTTGTCACGGGCAATCATATTATACTAAAAAGTATAATGTTAACGAACAATTAATTAGTTTTTTTAATTTAGATAATAATAATCTGACATATAATAATTTTGACAATATTGTCATTGATTATGCTTTTAATAATAATGGTATATCAGATGATAAAGGTATAATATTTTATGATGAAGCTTTATGGAATTTATTTGAATTAGATAAAGATAAACCCCTTAAATTTTATCATATTAGTAAATATTTTGAGAAGTTTGTTATATCTATGCCACCTTACTCCTAAATTTCTGACTTAGTGCCTCCCAAGAAACAGGGAATGCCTCAGTCATGAATTTATGAATTGCCTCTGCGTAATCTCTAATCTCTTTTTGAGCAGAAGGATCTAGACGAAGATTACATAGTCGCGCATAACCAAAAAGACTGGCAGTTTCTACAAATTCTGTATACATACTTTGAGGTAGAACAGAACGTGCTACTTCAGGAGCTACACCATCTGCCAATAGATCGCTATATGTTTTCAGGGCTGCTTCAGTATGTTGTTTGAATACTCTATGTACGTCCTCAGCGGCCTCTACTGGTGTCTTCTTAGAGCCCTGTTTAGCCCTAGGATCGCGTTCTCTAATTTCTTCTGGTTGAGGTACCCAGCATTCAGGAGGAGTATCTACATAGCGGCGACTCACTTCATTACGTGCGAATCCTACAGTATGACGAAACCATTCACGTGCCACAAAGATTGGCATCTTAAGACGAAATCGTGCTTGTGGATGAAAAAAAGGCGATACATGGTCATGTTTTGCCAGATAGTTAATTAGTTTTTTATCACCCTCGGTAACTTCGTATGAAACCTTATCAAAGGATACGCGTGCCGCATTTACAACTGATAGATCATCTCCAAACTTTTCAAGACATTCAACAAAACCAATGTTGTCTAGCATAAATTGCTTGTTTTGAGCTGGTGCGGCCATTTTAATAAAAATATATTGTTTTTCTTTAGACTGATAAATCTCGAAGAGATTTATCTATACTACCTCAGGGGGTAAGGACCGATAAGACCGATAAATCTAAGACCGACGAAGAGGTGTAGCATTCTGACGAAATAGTGACGGCGGGCTAAATGGGGCGCTGCTAAAAGGTGCTAAAGCCCCAGGAATTACTATATTTTCAATATCAATGTCATTAATAGGCACGCTAGAAAGGAGAGGAGAGACGGCAGGTGTAATAGGAGAAACAGGTGTAACTTGCGAAGTCAATTCAGCACTAATTTGACGCTGAATACTATTTGAAAATCCACGAACTAAATGCGGCGAATCTTGTGATAATTGGCTCGAAGCAGGAAGACCGCGCATACGTCCAAGATAACCCGCATGTTGCGATAGAATATGCGGTGTACTCGTATTAACTGTATTAGGATTAGTTAAACTTTTAATACAATTATCAAGTTCCTCCAAGAGAACATCCCAGAGTGAATGTGGTGCCCTTACTCTATATTCAGTAATTTTAGTAATAAGCACATTAAGTTTATTGACATGCTCCCTAATTTTATCACTTGAGGAAAAGCTTGATATTAGAACACGAGATTGATCAAGTAATAATAGCACTTCAAATCGCAAATAGTGCGCCTCAGAATTAATATGTAGGTTAGCATCATCCGTTACACTAACAACTGTAACAATCTCAATAGTACTATGAGTATGTAGGTCATATCCCCTAAGTGTAACACTAGTACCAGTAGGAATCTTGGCAAGGAATACTGCCTCCATTCCAGCGGGCATGTCTCCAATTACAATATTAACAGTGCTATTTACAACATTTCTGGCATAACGGCTCTTAACTTCAGTGCCAAGAGGCAGAATGACGCGCATTTGTTGCGCCGAGCAGCTCATAAGCCCGCCGAGAACATCGCCAAAGACGCATGCCACATCTTCAAGATTATTCACTACGTAATAGGAGCCACCACCCTCGGTGCTAATGCTTTGAAGAAGCTCCACATTGTGATCAGTGCCATATCCTACACAGGAGATTGAGGTTCCCACGAATTTACCAATAGTATTGGTAACAATTTCAAGAATATCAGCGGGCCGAGTTAGACCTAGATTGGCATTCCCATCCGTGAGAAGGAGAATCCCCTGTTTATATTTACCAGCATCATTAAGTAGACATTCGCGGGATTGAACAATTCCCGCACTAAGATTTGTATTAGACTCAACGCACATAATTGAAATACGTGCGCGAATATTTTCTTTTTCTGCAGCAGTGACGGCGACCCTGTTAAGAATTACTTTCGCAACTTCACTGAAAGTAATAATAGAGATAATATCCTCGGGGCCCAGAAAGTCCAAAAGGAAATGAATAGATCGTTTAACATTTTCCAGTTTCTTATCCTCTGTCATAGAGGCAGATGTATCAATAACAAAGCAGAGATGAACAGGACAGCGTACTTCAGATTCAGCCGCCTTAACCTGGAGACACGCCCACTCAGGATAGTTTTTAAGAGTATATGCTTGGAAGTTCATGATAGCTCTGGATAATGCTTGCTATTAATTACAAGGTATCCACCCGCATCAATTTTTTCTCATGTGTAATTTATTTAAAATTAATTATTTCTTAGTATAAGAAAATGATACAGGGTAATACAATATTATTTATTATTGTTGGATTTATATTATCTGTATTTGGCCTGTTATTTAGACAAAAACAAAATTATAATTTGGTACCTCGCCGCATATGGACATATTGGGAGAATCCCGATAATCCATCAAAAGATATACCAAGAGTTGTAAAGCTTTGTATGGAATCTTGGAAGAAATTTAACCCAGATTACGAAATAGTCCTTTTGACAAAGAAGAATGTTAAAGGTTATGTAACAATTCCAGATGAAATAAGGACGCATCCTCATTATAATGATTCGCCGCAGAGATTTGCCGATTTAGTAAGGCTATATGTTTTAGAGGAGCACGGAGGAATATGGATAGACGCATCTGTATTAGTGAAACAGTCATTTGACGAATGGTTGTTTCCCAAATATGGTGAGTTTGCGGGATATTATATAGGTTCTTATTGTATTGATAAGAAAATACCAGTAATAGAGAATTGGTTTTTAGCCGCAAATAAGGGTAGTAAATTTATAAAACTTTGGAAACAAGAATTTCTTAAAATTGTCGATTTTAAAGATATTAAGAGCTACTTAAATTCCAGAAAAAAGATGGGAGTTAATTTTGAGAAATTTAGAGATCCGCATTATTTAGCCGCATATGTAGCAGCACTAAAAGTAATTGAAGTTGATAAATATCCCCAAGATACACTTATTTTAAGAGATTCTGAAGATGGACCATTTAAATATCTTGTTGATTCAGTATGGTATTCAGATAAGGGATTATCGCTGGCATGTATTGATAAAAAATACCAAACTCCAGTTATGAAAATGCGATCTGATGAAAGACGTATTCTTGAAAATGGACTTGATTATGATTTATCTTTGGAGAAGTGTGGATGGCTATCGTGATTGCTTAGAAATCATTCTAACTATAATATGTAGCAGATTGAAGATTCGCACATGGTGTACAAGAACTTGTTACTGGAGGAGCAGGTGTTATCGCAGCCGCCTTCGCCTTCGCCTTCTTCCATTTAGTATACATATGTGTCCACTGTACGAAGTAAGATGATTGTAGTTTTTGAATTGCTAGTTCATGAAGTTGTTTCTCTTGAGGGGATAAAGATTCATAGAATTCATCAAAATCGGGTGGTGGCGGAGCGGGTTTGGGAGGGACATATGTATTCATTTCTAGCTATTAAATTATTTATAAAAAACGATAGTCAAATTTTATTACCAGTCATATTGCTTCTTCTCCTTAATAATATCAGCCGTAAAAACAGTAATTCTACTAAACAATTGTTTAACAAAAAAGAATGACACCTGATCTTGAATACCACATTCTAAAATATGTTTATACCATTCTTCATTTATTTTGGCGGCATTGTCAGTCATTTTACGTATAATAACAGTACATGCCGCATGCCATTCAATTGATTCTTTAAGTCCATTCTCCACTTGTTTATAAATATATTTATGCATTTGATCAGATAGTGGTTTATATCTTTCCTGTTTCAAAGACGCATCAATTTCTATCCATACACATGGACCCCACCACGGATGTTTACGTAACATCATATCATTATCAAGACTATAATCTGAAATAATACGAGATATTAAATCTTCATTAAGCTTACCAATTTTACTATCAAGCCACATAACATAAGTATATTTTTGTAAATCAGTATATGTGTGAGGGCATACTTTAATATGTTTACAATGAAAATTGGCAGTATTAAAATCCTCGCTGGGTTCAATATAAATAAATCGTCTAATCCATTTTGTACCTTTTAATTGCTCATACATATCCAAATTATTTGTATAATAGTAACAGTCATAAATCTCTGAAGGAGGCTTAGGAATTTGACTCGAAATATTTGAATTTGTACCACAAAACCCTGTATAGTATGCTAAGAATGTCTTTTTAGTTATATATATTATAGTTTCAATATTATATGTATCATCGGTTTTATTCTGAATAACTTCACTTGTATAGACACAATTATTATTTTCTATAATTTCAAAAAACTCGCGTTGATCTACTGTATATGTTTTAATTCCATTATTATCTACTTCAGGAAATGAAGAAGTAATTACAACACATAGTTTTTCTTTAAAGGATTTACAGGCATTATCAAAAATCTGTTTCCAGTTTTCATTATATTCTAGAACTTGTCTCATAAATATACCATGAACCTCACTTTTATAAGTTGATAAATCTGTTTTAATATCGGCTATTGGTGTATTAGATCCATCAATACCAATATATTTATTTTTGACCCCATCTGTAAATTTAAATCCACCCGTTCCGCACCCCCAGTCTTCTATTGTTTCGCATGACTTTAACCAATCAAACCCTTTTTTATATGACAATATATCACTATGTTTTACTGTATTAAAATCCATGGCAGCATATACTTCATTCCATTTATCCATAATAATTAATTCTAAATTAAAATCTTTAGGCCAACAAAAGTTTAAAATATTCGTTAACCTAAATAGGTGAATGTACTTTAAAGATAAAAGAGTACTATCGATTAAAACAACAGATGATATGCTTAAAATATTAGAATCTAAGGGTAACGCATTAAAGGATTTTAAGAAGGGTGTAAAAATTACAGTGTATAACAAAATGGAACAGGGATATTCATACGTTTTAGCTGAGAATCCGGGCAAAAATATGGCAGAAGACTTCAAACCATATTATACACCCGCTGAAATGTTGAAGATGGGAGTGTTTAGTGGAAAATACTTTAATCAAAATCTACTTGAGTTTCCTAAAGAGTGGTTTATTAATGCTATTAAAAAGGGAAAGCTAAGTCCACAAGGTGCTAATCCAGAATGTAATTATTTTAAAGTAGAATCACGTCTTACACTTCAAGAATGGAAGGACTATGGATGGGTACCCAATGATAATGGAAAAATAAATAAAAAGCATCCTATTTTATCCGACCCAAATAAGAATCCTGACGGATCTGGTATCGCAATTTGGTTCTTCCGGTATTGGATGGGTCGCAGGATACCCGAACTAGATCAAATACAGATAAAAAGATGGAAAGCATATGCTAGACATGCTGGTCAGATAAAAGCAAACTGTAAGCCAGGAGATTTAACTTGTCGTCCTCGGCAACGACAAAGCTTATTACAATGGTTTTATAAGGCCGATATATAATTTTATAAAAAATTGATTATAATATTTTACTATCTATATACTAGACTATTATAATGCCAAGCTTATGTTTAAATTGTGATAAAAGAGCAAGTTTTAATATTAAAGGGAAATCTGCTGAATACTGTGCTGAACATAAAACGAATAAAATGATTAATGTTACTAGTAAAATATGTAAAAAAGATGATTGTGATAAAAGAGCACGCTATAATATTAAAGGAAAAACTGCTGAATATTGTACAAATCATAAAACATCTGAAATGGTTCAAACTGATTCTAAAATTTGTGAATTTGAAACTTGTAATACAATAGCAGTATTTAATATAAAAAGTGAGAAACCAAAATTTTGTGAAAAACATAAATCAGATATAATGGTTAATGTTGTTTCAAAACGCTGTAATTATAAAGGTTGCGATTTGCTACCATCGTATAATTTAGCAGGTAAAAAAAGAGGCATATATTGTACAAAACATAAAGAACCAAATATGATATGTGTTATTAATAAATTATGTGAATTTGATAATTGTACTGCGCAGGCAATATTTGGTTATATAGAAGGTACTACACAATTTTGTGGAAAACATACACAAACTGATATGATTAATTTAAAATCAAAAAAATGTAGTATCGATAATTGTGATAAAAGAGCATATTATAATAATAGTACAGAAGAATCTCCATTGTTTTGTAGTAAGCATAAAACTAATGAAATGATTAATGTTACAAAAAATTTCTGTAGTTTTCCAGGATGTTTAGTATCTGCGTCATTTAATAATAAAGACTGTGATGCTAAATTTTGTGAAACACATAAAACAGCTACAATGGTTAATATTAAAAGTAATAAATGTAATTTTGAAGGGTGTAATAAGATTCCAATATATAATTTTAAAGGAGAAACAAATGGAAAATTTTGTAAAGCACATAAATTAAAAGAAATGATAGATATAAAGCATCTACATTGTGAAAAAGAAGGATGTATTTTAAGAGCAACATATGATAATCTAAATGGTAAAGGTCGTTTTTGTAGTTCTCATAAATTAAAAGGAATGATTATAATACATACAAAAAAATGTGAGCACTCTACATGTGACATATCTGCTTCATTTAATATAAGAGGAAAAAGACCTATGTTTTGTAGTACTCATAAGCAAAAAGATATGATTAATGTAATAAATAGACGATGTGAATTTAATGGTTGTGACAATTATCCTACTTATGACATTAAAGGGGGTAAAGGCAAATATTGTTTAGAACATAAATTATCAGAAATGATTAATATAAGTCATAAAAAATGCGAGCATATTGATTGTAATAAATATCCAATTTATGATATTATTGGAGGTAAAGGTATATTTTGTAAAGAGCATATGAGTATAGATATGATAAATATTACAAAAAAATGTTGCGAGTATTCTAATTGTGTGATATATGCCTCATTTGGGTTTAAAGGTAAATCGCCAACATTTTGTGTACAACATAAAATAGAAGGTATGATAAATACAAAAACACGTTATTGTATAGAAACTAACTGTACTTCAATAGCATCTTTTGGAATTCCTGGTAATATATCAAACTATTGTACTAAACACAGACAGCCTGGTACAATTCGTAATTCAAACACTAAATGTAAACATAAAAAATGTAGTAATACTGCGATATATGGTACTAATTTTATTCTAAAACACTGTGAATTACATAAAATTCAAGATGAAGTAAATTTTGTTGAACAAAAATGTACTTCTTGTGGATTATATATGTTATTAGATAAAGATAAAAAATGTGAATATTGTAATCCAGAACTATATAAAAGAGTAAGATTAGAAAAACAACGCGCATTAATGGATTATTTAGACTTAAGAAATCTTAAAGGGACATCTACTGATATTATTGTTAATGAAGGTAACTGTGGAAAAGAACGACCTGATAGAGTATATGAATTAGATGACAAAATTATCATATTAGAATGTGATGAACATCAACATAAAGATAGACAATGTATATGTGAACAAACAAGAATGGTAAATATTTCACAAGGATTTGGCGGTATTCCTGTATATTTTATAAGATGGAATCCTGATATATATTATTCCAATAATGGACCAGAATCTTTAATAAAACGCCATAAATTAGTAGGTGATTATATTAGAGACATTATTAATAATAAGATTACATTACCAGTATGTTTATTAGCCGTAATTTATATGTATTATGATAATTGGAATAGTTTAGAAGATGAAGAATGGAAAATAATAACACATTTCGCTTATAATGCTAATATATAAAATGTTTTCTCCAATGTGTTTATATTATCTCTTTAAAATATCCAGATATACTAGAATATGCCTTTAACACAGACTCGTAAAGTAAAAGACCGCAAATCACCAAGCACCTCTGCGACACTACATCCCGAAGGAACAATTGAATTCGGAAAAGATAAGAATAGATGGGTTGTTAAACAAACTGAAACAGGTGTTAAACGATGGGTTCCAGTTCATTCAACAAGTCTTTTTGGATATACTCCGTTAACTGCCAAAATTCTTGAAAAGAATATTAATAAACCGGTCGTTGTCTACGAAAGACAATTAGGTGATACTTGGCCTAAATCTAAACGTGATTTTGATGTAAAGTATACCTTTACAGCATCTGGAGATGCCGAACTAATATCAAACCAGGGGAAAAATGTAAAGGTATTTCCAAACTGGCTGAAAACTAGAACACCGAAAGTGAAATCTCGTGATCTTTTTATAATTAAGGGTACTATGAAATCTAAAGACCTAGAATCCACTATTCAAGTAGCGCCGTTACCTAATGAGTTAGTTAGCTCAAATCTAATGAATACTGAGGCATTTGTAAAGGTTCTTTAATTTAGCGACGTCGTCGTGTTGCTTTTGATTTTCTACGTCTTTTTCTTGTACCAGCTTGCCAGACCTGTCTTTTTGTAGGTGGATTATTATTAATATTATTATTACGGGGTCTTTTGAGACTATAATCATCAACCTTTAAAGGACATTCAATATGAAACGCAATTGGAGGACGAGCCATATTCAGAAAAATAATAATACTATTACTCAATACAGCATCAGTATTTTGATTAATTTTAGAGTCCATTAAAATTTGTGGCACAATTTTAGCTAATTCTATTAGTTTATCTAGTAGTTTATAGTCTATAAAAACAGGCTCTTTTACTTTTATGACATTTTCTAAATAAAACTTATCTCTATCATTTCTAACAATTCTTATAATACCTGTTATAGCATTTTCCTCTAATGCTGTTTGAAAAAGAGATGTAATAAATCTCTTATCATATTTAAGATATGTAAATGTAAAATGTCTTAGAAGGTTTTTATATAATTTATTAGGCAGTCCATCTGTTAATAGAATTGGTTTCAGATGTTTTAAAACATACATAATAAATTTAATATTGCCACCTCCGCATTCTTTCCAGTATTCATAGACTTTATTGGCTATATCTTTCTCTAGCATCTTTTTTGATATTTCTAAGCCTTCAGGCGGCCCAGCAAATGAAGCCATCTAATAACATAGCAGAAAACAGTAGAATATAAAGATATATATAATTACGTTATAATAGATGAATTTGTTAAAACGTAAATCCGATGATATGTATCAAGGTAAAAAGAAGGCAAAACTAATATCCATTAAAGACAGTAATAGTGATACATCAAGTGACGATGATAAGACAAATAGCGATAAGGCATCAAAATCTAACGAGGTAGACCTAATTAGCCGATCAAACAATCATATATATTTTCATAAGGAGGTTAATAAAAAGACAATCTGTAAACTAGTACGTTTTATACGTGAAGCCGAGGAAGAGTGTTATTTATTCGCATTTCTATGGAATATACCGGAAATACCAATATATCTCCACATTAATTCAATGGGCGGTAGTATTTTTGCCGCTTTTAGTGCCATAGATGTCATTAAGTCGTGTCGCGTCCCAATTCACACAATTATTGAAGGCGCCACTGCTTCGGCTGGAACATTAATGAGTATTGTTGGTAAAAAGAGATATATTACACCTACTTCATATATGCTGATACATCAATTATCCTCAGGATGTATGGGAAAAATGAGTGAAATTGAAGATGAATTTAAGAATTTAAAAGAAATAACTA
>Ga0214921_10006260_pt1 | contig 16388 bp, 14 predicted proteins | sample LL1505_MetaG_FD_177992 | JGI IMG/M metagenome (GOLD analysis project Ga0214921, IMG submission 177992) | Freshwater microbial communities from Lake Lanier, Atlanta, Georgia, United States - LL-1505 | ecosystem: Environmental > Aquatic > Freshwater > Lake | place: USA: Georgia | collected...
CCGATATTTCCAGATTCCACGCGACCTGCGCTCAATGGTGACTTCAAGCATCAACTGATCACCCGGACTCACTGGACGCTTGAATCGAGCCCCATCGATACCAACGAAGTAATAAACCGACGAAGCATCACTCACTTTACCCATCGTTCGGAACGACAGGATCCCTGCGGCCTGTGCAAGTGCCTCAATCATCAGAACACCTGGCATGACGGGAACATGCGGAAAATGACCTGTGAAATGGGGCTCGTTGATGCTTACGTTCTTGAGTGCCAGGATTCGGTTGCCCGGTTCAAGGTCGAGAACTCGATCAACCAGCAAAAAGGGATAGCGATGGGGCAAATGCGCAAGGATGGCCCGAATATCCATCGAAGACACCTCGGGTGCAGTGTCAGGGGTCGAATCGGGCGACGGGTCAACGTTCATCGTTTGGGGCTTCATGGTCTGGATCAGTGTCTGGCCCAGAGTCGCTACTCTGGCTGGGGCTGGCGCCGAGGTTTGCCCGAGATTGCCCATGGAGACGGGCCTGGCGTCGCAGTCCGGCAGCCGCGTACTCCCAGTCCCGATTTGGCATCAGTGGAAATACCCCTGTGTAAAACCCGGGTGTCGTGATGGATCGGGTGACCAACGACATGGCAGAGATGACCGTCTGGTCGGCAATCTCCAGGTGGCCAAGGATGCCGGCTCCACCACCAATCTGGCAATGTTTGCCAATCGTTGCGCTTCCCGCAATGCCCACGCATGCCGCGATCGCACAACCCTCACCGATCCGCACGTTATGCGCGATCTGGATTTGATTATCCAGCTTGCACCCGGCACCGATGACCGTGTCATCCATCGCTCCGCGGTCAATCGTGGTGTTCGCACCAATTTCGCAGTCATCACCAATCTGGACGCGCCCCGTTTGCGGAATCTTGATCCACTCGCGGCCATCTCGGGCGAACCCGAATCCGTCGGACCCAATGACGGCCCCCGAATGGATAATGACCCGGGATCCGATCACGCATCCCGCGTAAATCGTCACCCTCGGATAAAGCCGGCTTTCCTCGCCGATCGAGGTACCTTCACCGACGACGCAACCCGATCCAATCCAGGAACGTTGGCCGATTCGAGCGCGGGGGCCAATGACAGCACCCGCCTCAATGGTGACTCCGGGGGCGATGATCGCGTCGGGCGCGACAATGGCTTGCGGATGAGTCCCCGCGTCTGACTTGGATGGTGGACAAAAAAGGGTTGCGGCTCGGGCGTACCAGACATAGGGGTCTGCCACCACGATCGTCGCCAAGTCTGCCGGCGCACCTGCAACATCTCCCGCCCGCAACACCACGGCAGCGGCTCGGCATGCGGCCAGTTTTGAGCGATAGCGGGGCGATGAAATGAAACAGAGATCCTGCGGGCCTGCCATTTCAATGGCAGCAAAACGGTTAACCCGGAGCGCCGATCTGGCAGGCGGACTCAATTCGCCCCCGAGGCGTGCGACGAGTTCCCCGAGCGCGTAGCTCCCGTCACCCCCCACCAATCACTTCGAACCGTTCAAAGCGCGAAGGACCTTATCGGTGATATCGATGCGCGCATTGAAGTAGATCGCATCTTCAACCACCAGATCGTACTTTTCTTGCTCGGCGACCTGGCGGATCACTTTACGGGACCGCTCGACGACCTGGGAAAGTTCTTCATTTTTGCGCTGATTGACGTCTTCCCGAAACTCGCGCGTGCGGCGCTGCAATTCACGGTCGAGTTCCGCAGCCTCACGTTGGCGCTTCGTTCGATCAGATTCGGCGAGAACGGCAGAGTCCCGCTCCAGCTTGTCGTTGGTTTCCTTGAGTCGCGCTGCAAGTTTCTGAAGTTCCTCGTCTCGCTTCACAAACTCCTGCTTGAGTTTGAGTTCGGCCGCTTTGGCGGGCGCTGAGTCACGCAGGATTCGCTCGGTATTGACGATGCCGATTCGGACTTCCTGAGCCTGCGCCTCTGCCTGCGCGGCCAGCGGCAAAGTCGCGACGATCAGCATCGGAATCGTGACTTGCGCCGCGTGCGTCAGCACACGGCTCGCAATGGTTGAACCAATAGAAAACAGCATGCTGGAAGATCGAAGGCTCATGGGAGTGCAGCGAAGCTCAATAGGGATAGACAAGGCAAGAGCGGATAAACAGAATTCTCGCACACCGCGTAACTTAGAAACCGGTCCCAACCTGGAATTGGAATCGCTGGACCCGATCCGTTGGCTCGCGTCTTATTGGAGTTCCGATACTGAATTTGATGGGCCCAACCGGCGACAACCAGGACAAGCCAGCCCCGGTTGAAGCCCGCAGGGTTGAAAGATCAGCTTCTTCCAACGTGTTGTAAACGTTACCGACATCCAAGTACAAAAAAGTTCGGAGAGTGCGGTCGGCGCCAGAACCCGGCAGCGGGAACAAGAATTCTGCATTGCCGACAATACGAACCTGGCCTCCGCTGGGCACGCCATCGAGATAACGCCGACCCAAGCTGGAAGGCGTAAATCCTCGAACCGAGCCAATCCCACCCGCATAAAAATTCTTGAATTGCGGATAAAGATAACCACCAAAAGCCTGGCCCACGCCAAGGTCCCCGTTTAGAGCGAGAGTGTAATCCTTGGTAATTGGGAAAAACAACTGATGCTGGTAGGTCGCCCGCCAGTACTGAAGATCAGTAAGGGGGAGGGTCGCCTCGATACTGGCACTGCGCAATTCGCCACGACTCGGCGCCAAACCACTGTCGCGGGTATCGCGAACCCACCCAACTGTTCCGAGGAAAGCCGTTGGATGCTCTCCCACCGCATTGACAGTGTCCAGCAACCGGAGTGGGGCTAACGGACCGAGCAGATAGGCGTTCTGCTCGACCGATGCTCCAATCAATAGTCGGTCCACATCGGTGTAGGGGATGCCAAAGCGAACGCCCGCCGCGGAAGTTCGCAGTCGATAGTCCCCAAGCGCCAATGCCTGCGCATTAAACAGTCGGGTCGAGACATTGATGGCTCGACTGATGCCGTCGGGGGTGATGTACGGGTCGACATAACCGATCCCAATCGCTCGCGAGAGTCGACTGGTGTTGGCATCGACGGCCAGCGCTTTTCCCGTTCCGAGGAAATTCTGCTGGTTGATGGAACCCGAAAGGATCAACTTGTCGGTACTCGAAAAACCTGCACCGAGCATCAAATTGCCAGTCGGACGTTCTTTAACTTTGACCTCAAGGTCGACCAGATCGGGCGACTCGGGTACACCCCGGGTGTCGACCTCAACCGAATTAAAATATCCCAAGCGGTCGACGCGTTCTCGGGAGCGCCGAAGGCTATCGGCGTCATACCAACTTGATTCGAATTGTCGCAACTCCCGCCGAATCACTTCATCGCGGGTCCGTGCATTGCCTGAAATTTCAATGCGACGGACATAGGCACGGCGCCCCGGATCGACCATGATTTCAAATTCGACTTCGCGCCGCTCACGGTCAGTCTGAGGGACCGCGTTAACCGAAGCGAAGGCGTAACCGAGTTGACCAAATAAATCCGTCATCGCCTTGGTAGACTCGGTCATTCGAGTTCCGACGTAGGGCTCGCCATCCTTCAATCGGATCAGCTTGCGCAGATCCTCCTCGCGGCCCATCGTGTCGCCTGAGAATCTGAAGCCCTTGATTCGATAAGACAAGCCCTCATTGATCGCGATTGTGATGAAGACGCCGCGGCGCTCCGGATCAATCGAAACCTGAGTGGAATCGACCGAGAATTCAAGATACCGCGGTCAAGATAAAACGAGCGCAAAGCCTCGAGATCGGCAGTGAGCTTCTCGCGAGAATACTGATCGTTTTTGGTATACCAACTGAACCAGGTGGGCTCGGAGAGCTTGAACTGATCTCGCAGTTCACCATCTTTGAAAGCACGGTTGCCGATGATTCGGATCTGGGCAATCCGGGCTGTCTGGCCCTCATCAACCGTCAACGTGACCGCAACCCGATTACGTTCGAGTGGCGCGACGGTAGAGGTCACCCGAACGCCATAAAAGCCGCGGGTGAGGTACTGGCGCTTCAGTTCTTGCTCCGCGCGATCTAACAGTGCGCGGTCAAAGACCATGGACTCGCCGAGTCCAGCCTCACGGAGCGTTTTCTTGAGCGTAGCCTGCTCGAATTCTTTGGTTCCGGTGATGGAAACTGAACCAATAGTCGGACGCTCCTCGACCGTTACAACCAGAATGTCATTATCGACTTCGAGGCGGACATCCCGGAACAAACCCGCATTAAAAAGCGCCTTGACCGCCACAGCGGCACGCTCATCGGACAGCGTATCCCCGACCTTGACCGGTAGATACCCGAACACGGTACCTGGCTCGGTTCGCTGAAGCCCTTCCACTCGAATATCGCGGACGACAAAGGGTTCAAACGCCTGTGCGACCCCCACCCACGAGGCGATCAAAAGGACTAGTGAACCCAGGGCCAACCGAAATTCTGAGGGGCGCAAACAGACGATAAAACTGGGGGTCAAAACAGGGACCTATCAGAGACAAATCCAGCCGAATCAGGGGCCGAATAAACGAACCAAATCATTAAACAGGGCGACCGCTGACATTGCAACAATGAGGGCGAACCCCGCCCGCTGGGCTAGATTGAGCGATTGCGCCGACAGGGGGCGTCCCCGTACCGCTTCAATGGCGCAATATACCAAATGACCGCCATCCAGCATGGGCAAAGGCAATAAATTAAGCGTGCCCAAACTGACGCTGATGAGCGCAAGAAAGGCAAGGTATGCAGTCCATCCGATCTGGGCAGTTCGACCAGCCTGATCCGCAATCGTGACGGGCCCTGACAGTTGGCGCAGCGATAACTGCCCCGCGAGCATCCGGCCAAACATCTTCAATGAAAAATGTGTCATCTCAACGGTGCGCATCACGCCCGCATGCAGTCCACCAATAAAGCCCTGATGGACCACCACCGTCGTCGCGCGGGTGGCGAGCGAAGCGCCAATTCGACCGGAAACAACCTTGGTTGCAGAATCAGTCACCGAATCAGGAACGACCGAAACATCCATGACCGCCCGATCGCGCTCGATACCTAAGCGTGTTGGATATCCGGGCCGGGCTCGCACATGGTCAATCAGGATGGCGGCCCGCCGGACTGTATCCCCGTCAACGGTGCGCACAATATCGCCGGCCTGGAGCCCAGCTCTTTCAGCTGCACTACCGGGCACAACTGCGGACACCTCGACATGAAGGCCTGAGAGCTCAAAACCGAGCGCCCCCATTGGATCTTTCTCCAGCAGGTCCGTCACCAACTCGGAGGTGTCGAGAACCACGGCAGCAGGCGTCCCATTGCGAACAATTTCCAGAAAAATAGGTTCTTTACCAAGTGCCGCATCGAAAAGCTGCAGTCGCAATGCGTTCCATGACTCGGTCCGCTGATCATTCACAGAAGCAATCTGGTCACCAGCCACCAGACCGGATTTTGCAGCGATACTGTTCGCGGGCGGCGCAGCAATTTTGGCGATGGGTTCGGACAACCCATTCCATGAAAGTGCGGCATAAAGCAGGGCTGCCAGGAACAAGTTGGCAATGGGACCGGCGACAATAACAAGTGCGCGGGACCTGAGCGACGCGCGCTCAAACGAACGCTCCCGTTGAGTCTCCGAGAGCTCAAGCTCCTGACCAGTAGTCTCGCCGAGCATCTTGACGTAACCACCCAATGGGATCGCCGACAGAGCCCATTCAGTCTGGTCCCGACCGAAGCGCCGTGAATACAGCACAGGCCCGAAACCAATCGAGAATCGCAAAACCTGAATACCGACAAAACGCGCTGCCAAAAAGTGCCCCAACTCGTGCACAAACACCAGCAAGGTGAGTGCACCCAGGAACGCGATCATGGTCATGAAGCCACCAGAGAGAGCAGCCATCAGTGCGCCCCAGCTAGCATCTGGGACGCAAGCGCACGTGACTCCCGATCGAGATCCAAGACCCCATCCAGAGTCGTAGGAGCGGGGTGATGACCCAATCTGCTCAAAACCGACTCATTGATTTTTGCGATTTGTCCAAAGCGCAAATCACCTGCCAAAAATCGGGCGACCGACACTTCGTTAGCGCCATTCAGAACGCACGGGCCGGCGCCGCCACCCGAGATCGCGTCGAGAGCCAACCGCAGGCAAGGAAAACGTACCAAATCAGGACCCTCAAAATCCAAACGACCTAATCGGGCGAGGTCAAGCATGGAGACCCCACTCTCACAACGCTCTGGCCAAGCGAGCGCATGGGCAATCGGCGTCCGCATATCCGGATTACCGAGCTGCGCAAGCATAGAGCCGTCAAGATACTCCACCAGAGAATGTACGATGCTCTGAGGATGCACGACCACCTCCAGCTGAGTGGGCGAAAGCTCAAACAACCAGGCGGCCTCAATCAGTTCCAACCCCTTATTCATCATCGTGGCGGAATCGACGGAAATCTTGCGCCCCATAGACCAGTTAGGATGAGCACACGCTTGATCAGGGGTGGCATCTTCAATTTCACGCAGGCTGGACTGTCGAAAGGGTCCACCCGAGGCGGTCAGCCACACGCGACGGACCCCGCGCGTATGCGGCCACAGGGTCCCATCGACGGGCAGACACTGAAAGATGGCGTTATGTTCAGAGTCAACTGGCAAAAGGGTCGCGCCCCCAGCCCTAACGGCATCCATAAAAACCTGTCCGGCCATCACCAGCGCCTCTTTGTTTGCCAGCAAGATCCGCTTGCCTGCCCGCGCGGCCGCGAGTGCAAACGGCAATCCGGCTGCGCCGACAACTGCCGCAACAACCGAATCCGCTTGCACGTGAGCGGCCAAATCGCAGGCGGACTGCTCGCCACTCAAAATCTTTGTCCGGATGCCAGACGGCAAGGCGTCACGCAGAAGCCGCGCTGCGGCCGGGTCAACCATCACAGCGTAAGCCGGGTCCATGGCCAAAATTTGTTCGCGCATCTGCGCGACGTCCGACCGTGCCACCAATGCCCACGCCTCGAATTTGGCAGGCTCATGGGCAATCACGGCGAGGGTGCTCCGCCCGATTGAGCCCGTCGACCCCAGTACGACAACACGCCTACGCCGCGTATGAGTCCCGGCAATGGAAAAGTTCATGGCAGGCGTTCGATCAAGGAGTACGCAAAAAGGAAGCTAATCGGTAGAACGGGCATGAGTGCATCCATTCGATCAAGAAATCCGCCGTGTCCCGGCAGGCTGCGGCCACTGTCCTTCACTCCCGCCTCGCGCTTCAATAGAGATTCGTACAAATCGCCAGTGATCGAAAGCGCGGTCAGGCCGGTGAGGATACCAAGCAGTCCCGATAGACCGAACCTTTGGGCTACTTGAGCCGGGAGGCTGTGCACGACCCAGGCTTGGACCATCGACAAGTCCGCACCCTGTGTTTCAGTAACCAGGTGCTCAGAATAGATGACGGTGCCCCAGCCTAGGCCTAGTACCGCAACTACGGCGCAGAGAACCCCTTCCCAGGTCTTACCTGGACTGATGGCGGGCGCCAGTTTATGGCGACCAAATGCCCGCCCACCGAAGTAAGCGGCTACGTCCGCGACCCAGACGATACAGGCGGTTGAAAGAAGCGGTCCAATTCCAAAGCGCCGCAATTCAAAGGCGGCCTGCCAGGCGCTAAACACCAAAACCACTCCGATCAGGGCGCGCCGATCTCCAGAGAAACGACCCGCCAGCCGCCACGGGGAAATGATGAGCCAAAAAAGTGTCGCAACCAGTGCTGGGGCAATCGCCAGCGGCTGCAAAGTAGCGCTAGAGAACCAATCAGGACCAACAATCCACGCTAGGCCTGCAAAAAAAGTGAGCACGGCCCAAAGCGCGCTGGCACCGACCAACCTCGACCATTCCGCGGCAGCCCCCGTAAAAAGGATTAAGGTGATTGCCCCCCAGGCCCAAATCGGGGCCATGAATAACGCCGGTAGAAGAGTCCCTAGCAGTGCAACCGCAGTGAGGATCCGGGCAATCAGCATCCCGTTGGCCAGCCGGCCCGTCAGATCACGAGATCTGCGCGAGTCGCATATGGCTCAGATGGGTTTGCGCCCGCGAGCAAAGCCTCCGAAACAGGGGATTGCTCGAGTCCCTGACGCACCTGTTCACTCGTGCGACCGAACCGTCGCTCCCGAGACCGGTAGGACGCGATGGCCTGGTCAAGCGCCACTCCATCAAAATCGGGCCAGAACGCCTGACTAAAATACAGCTCGGTGTAGGCCAGTTGCCACAGTAGAAAATTGCTAATCCGCTGTTCACCACCCGTTCGAATGAACAAATCAGGCTCAGGAGCGTAAGCAAGCGCCAAAAAAGGCTCGAAGTCGCTCGGCTCGATGGCGGCACCCGGTCGGGCCAACTCAGGACAAGCGTCAAGCAGGCGCCTCGTTGCTTGAGAAATATCCCAGCGACCGCCGTAATTTGCGCAAATGGTCAATGTCAAACGGTGATGTCGAGCGGTTCGGGCCTCGGCCTCCACGATGCGATTTCGGAGCTTGGGATCAAATGCCTTCAGGTCGCCGATCACCCGCAGCCGCACCCGGGCCCGATCCAGCCTCTCGATTTCACGCTCAAGCACCGAAAGAAAAAGGCTCATCAGAACACCAACTTCCTCAGCCGGACGCCGCCAGTTTTCGGAACTGAATGCAAAAAGGGTGAGGTATCGGACCCCACGGTCAAGACAGGCTTCAACCGATGCGCGGACCGCGTCGACACCTCGAACGTGCCCCGCCACACGGGGCAGCATCCTCCTCGACGCCCAGCGCCCGTTGCCGTCCATGATGATTGCGATGTGCCTCGGCACGCGACCCACGATCGCCGGAGAAGAATTCAACGTTGACATACTTTTGAAGATCCCCTGAATGACTGTAAGCCTCAAACCGTCAGCAATTCTTTCTCTTTCTCCGCAAGAATTCGATCGATTTCGGCCACATTTCGATCGGTGAGCTTCTGAATATCGTCCTGAGCTCTACGTTCTTCATCCTCGGAAAGCGACTTGTCCTTCAGGAGCTTCTTGAATTGCTCGTTCGCGTCGCGGCGCAGGTTTCGAACAGCCACTTTGGCATGCTCCCCTTCCGCTTTGACGACCTTCGCGAGTTCACGTCGCCGCTCTTCGGACAACGGTGGCAGCGGCACCCGCAACAGGTCTCCCATCGACACTGGATTTAGACCGAGATCACTTTCACGGATCGCTTTCTCGATGACGTTCGCCATTTTCTTCTCCCAAGGAGAAACACCAATCGTGCGAGCGTCCATCAAGGTCACGTTCGCTACTTGCGAAATCGGCACCGGTGATCCGTAGTAATCGACCTGAATGTGATCAAGCAAACCCGCATGCGCACGCCCGGTACGAATCCGAGAAAGACTGACTCGCAGGGACTCGATCGATCTCGTCATTTTCTGGTCGGTAGATTGCCGAACCTCCTGAGCAGACATGGCTTTAAACTCCCGAAAATGAAATCGTACAGTATCTCAGTACTTTTCTAGACATGCACTAGCGTACCCTCGTCTTCTCCTAGAACAACGCGCTTGAGCGCGCCTTCTTTGAGGATGGAAAACACTTTGATTGGGAGCTTTTGGTCGCGGCAAAGGGCAAATGCGGTCGCGTCCAGGACCGACAGTCGACGCGAGATCGCCTCATCAAAACTGATTCGATCGAAACGGACCGCATCCGGATGGGTCATTGGGTCCGCATCGTAGACGCCGTCGACTTTGGTCGCCTTGAGCACGATCTGGGCGCCGACTTCGGCCGCACGCAAAGCGGCGGCTGTATCCGTCGTGAAAAACGGATTGCCCGTGCCGGCCGCAAAAATAACAACCTTTCCTTCTTCAAGATAGCGAAGCGCCTTGGGACGAATATAGGGCTCAACCACCTGTTCAATCTTGAGAGCGGACTGAACGCGCGCTTCGACCCCGCCAAGCCGTAAGGCGTCTTGCAGCGCAAGTGCATTCATGACCGTCGCAAGCATCCCCATGTAGTCTGCTGTCGCGCGATCCATTCCTGCCGCACCACCGGCGACGCCACGAAAAATGTTGCCACCGCCGATCACGATCGCCAACTCAAGCCCCATCATGCTGACTTCAGCAATCTCCCTCACCATTCGGGCGATCGTTGATCGATCAATTCCGTAAGGCTCGTCACCCATCAGAGCCTCACCCGAGAGCTTTAGCAAGATCCGGCGATATTTCAGCGGAGACTGATCCATTTTTTTGATAATGGGCTCAGTGCGCGGCTTTGGCAGCGGCCGCCTGCGCGGCCACCTCCGCGGCGAAGTCCGTCACCTTCTTCTCGATCCCTTCACCGACGACGAACAAATTAAAGGCATGGACGCGGGCGCCGCGTCCGCGCAATAACTGCTCGACCGTCTGCTTACCGTCCTCAGCCTTCACGAACACCTGGTTCAGAAGGGTCACTTCCTTGAGAACTTTCTGCACAGCGCCGTCGACCATCTTGTTCACGATGTCTTCGGGTTTGCCCGATTCAGCCGCTTTCTGTTGCGCGATCGAGCGTTCCTTCTCAATAAAGGCCGCATCCACCCCCGAGGCATCGATCGCCCGTGGACGACTGGCAGCAATGTGCATGGCAAGGTCTCTGGCCAGAGACCCGTCACCACCCTCGACATCAATGATCACGCCGACTTTGGAGCCACCGTGGATGTAGCTGGCGAGGTGACCCTGAGCGACAAATCGCTCGAAACGGCGAATCGTCATGTTCTCGCCGATTTTGCCAATGAGCGCAGTTCGGGTGCTCTCGACCGTGCCTTCCCCCATGGGTAGCGCGGAAAGCGCGGCTACATCCGCTGGATCTTGTGTCGCGACCAGCGCGGCTACACCATTCGCGAGCGCCATAAAATCGTCGTTCTTCGCCACAAAGTCAGTCTCGGAGTTGAGCTCAACGATCGAACCCGTCTTGCCATCGGTACTCACGTGGATCGCGACCACGCCCTCGGCCGTGATCCGGCTTGCAGCCTTGCTCGCCTTGTTACCGAGCTTGACGCGAAGCAGTTCCTCAGCTCGGTCAAGGTCACCACCGGCCTCGGTCAGTGCCTTTTTACACTCCATCATCGGAGCATCAGTTTTTTCTCGAAGCGTTTTTACCAGGGATGCGGTGATTTCAGCCATCTTGAGTGCTTTTTGAATGCTTGGAGGGTAGAAGGAGACAACGACCCGCGAAAATCAGGCCGTTGGGCTTGCGTCGTGTTCCGCGAGTTCGGACTCGAGTTCAACGAATTCGTCTTCGCCCGCGGTCTTAACAATGTCGTGCAACGCCTGCGAGCGGCCGGCGAGAATAGCGTCGGCGATACCGGATGCGTAGAGACGAATTGCCTTACCGGAGTCGTCGTTGCCCGGGATCACATAATCGATTTCCTCAGGCGAATGGTTGGTGTCAACAACGCCGATGAGCGGAATCCCAAGCTTGCGCGACTCGGTGACCGCAATCTTGTGATAACCCACGTCGATCACGAAAATGGCATCTGGCAAACCGGCCATGTCCTTGATCCCACCAATACTTTTGGTCAGTTTTTCGTGCTCGCGTTGGGTCAGCAGGGCTTCTTTCTTGGGCAAGCGCTCGAACCGTCCGTCTGCGACCATCGCGTCCATATCTTTTAGGCGCTTGATCGACGTCTTGACGGTCTTGAAGTTGCTCAACATCCCGCCCAACCAACGCGCATCTACGTAGGGCATACCGCAGCGGCGCGCTTCTTCGGCGATGATTTCGCGCGCCTGGCGCTTGGTTCCAACAAAAAGCACCGTCCCGCGATTGGCTGATAGCCGGCGGACGTACTTGACGGCCTCGTCATACATGACGACGGTCTTTTCGAGGTTGATGATGTGAATACGATTGCGATGGCCAAAAATGTAAGGGGCCATCTTGGGGCTCCAGAAACGGGTCTGGTGTCCAAAGTGGACGCCCGCTTCCAGCATATCGCGCATGGAGTGCTGCATGATGAGATACCTTTCGTGATCTGGGTTGGGACTCACGCGCCGTCGAAGTCTTGCGGAAAACCCACAAAACACCCTGAGATCCCGGCGCGCGCGCTCCGTTGTCTTCCGCCGAAACAAGCCGGGGACAACGGGTGATTTCGGGCGTTTCACCGCCCTCATGCTTCACATTTGACTGCGAAGCCTATAATTCTAGCTTCTTTCGGTCCGCGCGCGCCACCCCACTTTTCGTCCGTACTCAACGTTTTCATCCTGTTATGCCGATTTCGATCAAGACAGTCCCTGAGCTGAATGCCATGCGTACGGCCGGTCGGCTCGCCTCTGAAGTTCTGGATTTCATTACGCCCCATGTGGTGGCTGGCATTACAACGGCCGAGTTGGACCGTCTCTGTCACGACTACATGGTCGACGTGCAGGGCACGGTGCCCGCTCCTCTGAACTACTGCCCACCTGGGTATCAGCCGTATCCGAAGTCGATTTGTACGTCGGTCAACCACCAGGTGTGTCACGGTATTCCGGGCGATCGGGTATTAAAAGCGGGTGACATCATCAATCTCGATATAACCGTTATCAAGGACGGTTGGCATGGGGATACCAGCCGGATGTTTGTCGTGGGCGAACCTTCTATTGCCGCGAAACGTCTATGTGAGACTGCCTATGAATGCCTTTGGCTGGGGATCGATCAGGTCCGGCCCGGCGCTCGATTAGGCGACATAGGTCACGCAATCCAACGTCATGCCGAGGGTCGAGGATTTTCGATCGTGCGAGAGTTTTGTGGTCACGGGATCGGCAGACGCTTTCATGAAGAGCCTCAAATCCTTCACTACGGAAAACCGGCGACTGGCGAAATCTTGTCGCCTGGCATGACGTTCACGATCGAGCCTATGCTCAATGCGGGTCGTCGCGAGATCCGTGAAATGGCCGACGGCTGGACCATCGTGACCAAAGACCACAGCCTCTCCGCCCAATGGGAGCACACCGTCTGCGTTACCGAAACCGGGGTTGAGGTCCTGACCGTGTCAAACGCCTCTCCCCCACGTCCAGCCAATTGAGAGACGTAAGCCTGGACTCACCACCGCTCGAGCTTCGGGAAGCGTGGCGAGCATCACGCGATGCGACGCTCGCACAATTTGATCATCACCGACAGCCGAGACGACTCCTGAGGCAGCTCTCGCTCGCAACGGACCGCACCCTCAGGGCATTACTGAAAATCTTCCCGATCCCGATCGACGCTGCTTTGGTCGCGGTCGGCGGCTACGGCCGCGGTGAGATGTACCCAAATTCCGATGTGGATCTGTTGTTACTGCGACCTGACATCGCGGATTCGGATACGGTCTATGAGCGCTTTGTGAGTGCCTGCTGGGATCTTGGTTTCGAAGTCGGGCACTCCGTCAGAACGATTCAGCAGTGCCTGGACGAGGCGCAAGCGGACATCACTGTGCAGACGGCCCTCCTTGAGTCGCGTTGGCTGGCGGGGAGCCGCACCGCTGCGCAAAACCTCAACCAACGCCTGGGTGAAGCGCTCGACCCAAGACGGTTTTTGCAGGGCAAGCTCGCTGAAATGCGCCAGCGGCACGCACGTTATGAAAACACGCCCTACAGCCTAGAACCCAATTGCAAAGAAAGCCCCGGCGGGTTGCGCGACCTGCAGGTGGTTCTATGGATGAGTCGCGCTTCTGGGTTTGGTCGAAGCTGGAGCGAATTAGGACAGGCGGGGTTGATTTCGCATGCGGAGGCGCGCGGGATCGCGGTTGCTGAACGCACCCTCGCTCAGATTCGAATCGCCCTGCACCGGATCGCAGGGCGGAGGGATGATCGTCTGGGATTCGACCTCCAGGCCGGAGTTGCAAACACCCTTGGATTTTCAGCAGTCAACCCTGCGACGACACCGAGCCGCAGTCAGCGCCAGGCCAGCGAAGCCCTCATGCAGCGTTACTATCGCGCCGCAAAGCTCGTCACCCAGGCAACCAGCTTAATCGTCTCGGATCTCGAGCTCCGTCTCGCACCGTCGGTTGAGGGTGCCGAACCTGTTCCGATTGATCACGAGTTTCAGGATATCCGAGGCAGCCTGGATGTCCGCGATGTAGGACTCTTTGAGCGTGACCCTTCGGCGATCCTGCGAGCCTTTCTAGCTGTGGCCAAGCGCCCCGCACTGGGCGGAATGACGTCCCGCACTCTGCGCGCGATCTGGCGAGCCCGCACCCGTGTCGATGCTCGATTTCGCAAGAACCCCGACAATCGAGCCCTCTTCATGAGCCTCATGCAGATGCCGTCGGGCACCACACGAGGGTTGCGTCTGATGAACCAATGGTCGGTGCTCGGGCGGTATCTGCCGGAGTTCCGACGCATTGTGGGCCGAATGCAACATGACTTGTTTCATGTCTACACGGTCGATCAGCACATCCTCACCGTAGTGCGCAATCTGCGGCGATTCTTTCTCCCTCAGCATGCCCATGAATACCCGTTCTGCAGCGAACTCGCTGCATCTTTCGATCAGCCCTGGCGACTCATTCTTGCTGCGTTGTATCACGACATTGCCAAGGGCCGCGGCGGCGATCATTCAGAACTTGGGCGTCAAGACGCGCTGAAGTTCTGTCGTCGGCACGGAGTTTCCAGGTCAGACGCCGAACTGGTTGCCTGGTTGGTCGACCACCACCTGCGAATGTCCTCGATCGCCCAAAAACAGGACGTGCACGACCCCGACGTCATCGATGCGTTCGCGCAGTTTGTTCAAAGCGATGAGCGACTGGTGGCCCTATATCTCTTGACCGTGGCAGATATTCGAGGCACGAGTCCGAAGGTTTGGAATGCCTGGAAAGCCAAGCTTCTGGAGGATTTGTTCCGCGGCACTCGGGCGCGCATCGTCCAGGGGCGAGAAGGCGCCGAACTGCACCACGATAACCGCCGTACCGAAACGGTTCTCGCTCGCAAGCAAGAAGCGATTCGGCTGATGCGGCAGCAGACACTTGACGAGGAAGCCTGGTCTCCGCTGTGGAACGTGCTCGATACGGCCTACTTCCTGCGCCATGAGCCGATCGATATTGCCTGGCACGTGAGAGCACTTTGGCGGCATCTTCGAAGCTCGAAGCCAGTCATCAAATCCCGGGTAGCGACGGTTGCTGAGGGTTTTCAGGTCGTAGTCTGGATCCCGGAGCAACCCGAACTGTTTGCCCGTATCTGCGAGTATTTTGACTTTCGAGGACTTTCGGTTCTGGACGCCCGTGTCACAACCACGCGGGGCGGATGGGCACTCGATCAGTTCCTCGTGACTCAGCCCGACTGGGCCGAACACGCTCGCGACATCCTGAACCTGATTGAAACCGAACTTTTGGCACGCCTGGCCTCGCCAGACCCGATGGGACTTCCGGTCCGTGGTCGACCATCACGGCGCTCGCGATTTTTTCCCGTTGAACCAGCCATTGAATTGGTTCCGGATGGCCGGGGCGAACGTTGGTTGCTGTCCGTGCGCGCCAACGACCGAACCGGACTTTTGTATGCGATTGCCCGGGTGTTTGCGAAACACCAAATCAATCTGCACACCGCCCGTATCACCACCTTGGGCGAACGAGCCGAGGACACCTTCCTGGTTGAGGGCGCTGCACTGGCTACTGGCAGTGGCCAAATCCAGTTTCAGACCGAGTTACTCGCGGCCCTCGCTGGACAGTAGGTCGCTTGCGAGCCAGGCTCGAAACGCAGGCCCAATCTCCGCGTGATCGCGCCCTAAGGTGACGGTTGCCTGAAGATACCCCAGCTTCGATCCGCAGTCGTAGCGCTTCCCTTCAAATCGATACGCAAGCACGGGTTCATCATCGAGCAGGCGTGCGATTGCATCGGTTAATTGAATCTCGCCCCCTTTCCCAGGGGTTTGTTTAGCGAGGTGCTGAAAAATGCGCGGTGTCAGCAAATAGCGGCCGACGACAGCCAACGTGGAAGGTGCGTCCTCTGGTTCAGGTTTTTCAATAATGGTACGAATTCGGTCGGTCCGCTCACCCCAGGGGGTACCGCCAACGATGCCATACGCACGAGTCTCGGTTCGCGGCACTTCCTGAACGGCAACCAGGCTGGCATGGTGCTGACTGAAGAGATCCGTCATCTGGGCCATGACTTCAGACCCGCCCTCCGCAGGACGCATCAAATCATCGGCCAAGATCACCGCAAAAGGCTCGTTGCCAACCACGGGTTGCGCGCACAAGACGGCATGGCCGAGGCCGAGGGCCTGTCCCTGGCGCAGGTAGATGCAGCGCACTCCAGGGGGTAGAACCGCTCGAACCATTTCAAGAAGTTCGGCCTTGCCTTTGGCTTCGAGGTCCGCTTCCAGCTCGTAATTTACATCGAAGTGATCCTCGATCGCCCGTTTGCTTCGGCCTGTGACGAAAACCATCTCGGTAATCCCCGCCGCAACGGCCTCCTCGACGGCATATTGAATAAGGGGCTTATCGACAACAGGCAACATC
>Ga0214921_10006261_pt1 | contig 16387 bp, 13 predicted proteins | sample LL1505_MetaG_FD_177992 | JGI IMG/M metagenome (GOLD analysis project Ga0214921, IMG submission 177992) | Freshwater microbial communities from Lake Lanier, Atlanta, Georgia, United States - LL-1505 | ecosystem: Environmental > Aquatic > Freshwater > Lake | place: USA: Georgia | collected...
AATTGGTCTGAAGTCAGATCCATTCTTAATCTATAATATATTTATAAAAGTACCTTAAGCTTTTAGTCTATATTATAAGATATTATATTACCTATCAATTTTATGAAAAATAATATAATTAACGACTGATATTCCTATTTTATAATTTTGTTATTCATATATCCGTTATTCTTGTAACCACTTTGTAAATAGTTTAATACAGTTGGCCCGTCCAAGACGAACTGCTAATACTTCTTTTACCAATTTCTTATCAGTAATTTGCCAAGTGGGTAAAACAGACAATTGTTCAACAATTTCCGTTTTTGTACCATCGGCCTCTGGCCATTGAATAACCCAACCAGTTTGTTCAATTGTTGATAACCAAGTAGCAAGAAGTTTATTGAGATCCTGTGCTCCTTCATCAGAGGGAATAGCCACCCAATGTCCTCTATAATCTGCTACCCAAATTGGATTATCTTTTTTCCAAGTAGATGGATCCGATGAGAATATTACTTCACCCTTTAGAGAACTATCATATTGTTTTTCACCTTCTTCAATATTATCTTGAACAATTGATTTCATAAGTACAAAGTGAATATCACGCATTAGTGCGATGCCTGAGAAGAGCTCCAGATAGTCTTTATCTTCAAATGCTGATCTATTATATGACGCACCAATAAGATCATGAATCTTTCGACGCTTTCTTCCAAGCGCTGTATTTTTAAGAGTATCTGTTTGTTCTTGGAGTTTAGTTGTATTATCAATAATAAGTTGTTGACGTGCTCCATTATTAGATATATAATACGTACCAGGATCTTGAATACATGAGAATAGACTCATAATTCCAGAGGGGTTCAAATTAAATGCATTATAACCTTTTAATCCAAGTTTATCAAGAGATGTTTCTTGAGAGGATTTATTTGATACAATCTCAATAGAATCTAGGGTGCGGTTTCTATTGGGATTATTATTGGAATAGGATAGCAGATCTTTGATACTTACATTCTGATATTGTTTAACATGTGGATTAGCATGTGGTCTCATTTTATTAGATATTATTAATACTAATAATGGTAATAATAATAGCTTTAAGTCAATCAAATTTTGTTAATTAAGATTGTCATCAGTATAGTTTGCATTTTGTATACGAATAGTTTCTAATTCATTTAAGCGTAATGCGTCTTCTTGACGTGTCTTTAAACAAAAATTAAGATATTCATTAATTTGTACAAAAGAGGATTCAGATATTGTGGCTAAATCAAAAAATATACCATTTGAGTTTTCCGTATAATTTTCTTTTGTTTTTCGAATAATTCTAAATATTTCTTCTTGTTCAGATTGTACTAAGACTTTTATATGTTCAAATATATTTTTACGTTCTTCATAACTATATGACATTCCTAATTCCGTATAGATGTTCAGAGAATATTAACAAGCGCAGTTTAGCATTTTATTTTATGCTTCCTCTTCCTCTACTGCTTCCTCTTCCTCTACTGCTTCCTCTTCTTCCTCTTCTCCTGCTTCCTCTTCTTCCTCTCCTGCTTCCTCTCCTGCTTCCTCTCCCGCTTCCTCTCCTGCTTCCTCTTCTTCCTCTACTTCTCCTTCCTTCTCGCTACTAACTTCTTCTTTGCCCTCCTCTGAAATAGGAGCTATATTACCAGATTTCTTAGTAATAAATATAGCGCTTGCTAGAATATAAGGGTCATTAATTTGGAATTTGGAACGTTTAAGTTCAACTTCAATAGTATCTCCAACCTCAACCTCTTCATATTCTTCACTGCCGATATGAAGATCACGAGGTACTTGAATACGAATTGCGTTATTATAGTCGGCATATAGGCCCATTTTGTTTTTACGAATAACTTCGCAAATAACTCTTACACCATCCGCAGGATATACTATTTTTCCTTCAAGTTTAAGGTAATAATTTGCGTCACCTGTAAATCGGGCTGCTTCAAAATATCCCATAGATCGGGAGATAAGCTTTATAGTACCGGGTACAACAAAACCTTGTTCAGAACACTTATTTTCAATAAGTTGCTTGGCCTTTTTCTCTAGAAGGGAGTCAATAGATTCATGTTTTACTTGATTGAATTCGCCTGGACTAAGATTGATTTTCTTTTCAAAGAAAGCGGTAGACTCCATTCTTATCTTTCTTAATATCCTTTTACATGTCTCAAATTTTATCTCTCAGATTACAAAATTTATTTATCTACAGCTCTAAATGTTCCTTTATGTCCAGTATAATAGGTCTGAACTGGTCGGAAGAACCATCTCTTACCATTTAGCATATCCACATCTAAATATCTGATGAGTAAATTTATTAGTGTACATGCTCGTGTTGAATTCTTAATCTTTCTTGTTCCAAGTATAGTTCCACGATTTAAATCAAAATCGGATTTTCCAGCAGTTTTAAGTATATCGCCTATTTCTACAAGATTTGATATATGCCCAGTCATTGTACTAACATTACCACATTCTTTTCCTCTATTAACTTTACTACCTTCATAGGGTGGATCGGCTGTTTTAAAGACAACCTCGCCATTTTTAGGGACTACAAAACCATATGGTCCACCAGTTGTTTTATTATTTACAACAAATGTACGCAATGGTTCAGAAGAATCACGTTTAATTTCATCAACTACCGATTTTATACAGGTTTGCCCACCTTCACATATAAACTGTATTTCATTCCTTTTAGGGTCAATAAATCTATTAACTAGAATCTTACCAAGTAAATACTGATTTTCTCTTATACATTCTAGAACATTTAGCCCAGTAGAATAAACTAGAAAAGTTTGCTCTTGGAATGATAGCCATTCATCCCAAAAAAAGAATAATAGTGCTTTTCTAAAAGCCTCTATATTTTTAGATGATGATTTTTGGAAAGATATATGAAACCATTCAATCATCTCCAAAATCTGCCGATATTTCTCTATTAATTCCATATCATCATTTGAAACATCTAGTATTCTTTGTTCAACTTCGCTAGGTGGCTTAAGATATTTGGCACTCATTGATAATCGTTGACACCAGTCCATAATGGCAGACCAAATATCTTCAATAGACTTAGTAGTATTTATTACCTCTTGCTCCTCCTCTATTATTTCAGGTTCCTCATACTCAAGTGGTGCGAATAGATCCCGTTTAATTGGAAACTTGGCTACTCGAATTGCTAGAGGAATTGTTAAATCTAAATAGACATTTGGTTGAAAGATATAGTAGCCATTACAATATCTTATATAGCCAGTCAGATTATTATGTGATACTTGAAAATTTTTATTATCTACTATTTCTGTTAATAGATCTACCGAAGCAATACGTGGTATATCTGCAAACATATTCCATAAATCTTCAGATTGATAGTATGGTTGCTCTTTAAATAGAGTGCGAATACGCTCTTTCATTCTATTTACGCGCCATCTTGCGGCAAATTCATCGTATGTTGAATCATCAATTGATAGAGAAGTAATATTAATTTTAGGTTTACATTCATAATCACATGTTTCAATCCAATCACATACAGCTGTAAAAGGCATATCATTAATATCAATATCTTTGCGAACATTCCCTTGTGCGTCAATCTCGGTAATAGGTGGTTGTCCTTTAATAATAATAGCCTGATTATTAAGATTACAATCAATCGCCGCAACTTTCATTGTTCTAGTAACTTTTCCAACTAAAACAGCTTTATTGAAACCAATTCTATAGCTGTATAAATCTGCGGTTTCACGTCCTTCCCCTCCTTCCCCTCCTTCCCCTAATGGCAGTTGCGCAGCCAATAAATAAACTGTATTATTTCGTTTTTCTTTTGGAAGCGCACAATGAGACAAGTAACGAATGGCGCGACCGAGAATTTGCTCAGTTTTATTCAAGTGAAACCAGGAATCAATAATATATGTTTCACGAACAAATCGTAGATCAACACCCTCAGAGGCAATTTGCGAACCTATCATTATTTTAATGTTAGTTCCCTCCGCATTATTGAAATCTCTTTGTGCCCGAATTGTTTGTTCATTTCGAGGAGATAGACCAACATCACCAGTTAAAAGTCCATAATACGCAGGAGTAAAATCATGTGCCTGGGCTGGCCCTATACCGTGTTCTTTTTCTCTTTTTGGACAAAGCGCACACTGTTTTCCACCAGGCGTCTGAGGACCATTAGCAAGAAGACCCGATTTTCTTCCATATGGCAAGTAACCATTGGCTTCAAGGGCAAGAGCTAGAGGTAGCGCACCACCATTTACAAAGCGCGTATATACAAAAATACATCCCTCGGCAGTTTTAATTCTATTAATTAAAAACTCAAACTTGGGACTATATTTATTAAGTTCTCCTAGACCAAGCCATTTGGCTCCTCCCTCCTGTTTGGCTCTATAACGAACTTCACCTCCAGAACTTTCCTTAGAAAATATGGTACCAAGCCCATTAATATCGGTTCTTGCTCTAAATGCCTCTACAGTATCACCCGCAGTTTCATCAGTAGCGGGTACAATTAAATTTCCAGCATGAATAAGTTTATCTAGTGCGACAGTACTTAGCCCTCGGCCGCCAGGAGGAAGTTCGTTCATAAATGCTAGAGAGGCATTAAGTGTATCTCCTTGAAGCATAATAGGCACAATGGGTAAGTGCTTGTAAAAGACTTTTTCAGCCTCTGGAATATCAACACCGCGAGGATTTAAGGCTGGATATGTTTCAAGAACAGGAATAGCTGTAGGGAATAATCTAACTGGGAATGATATAGGATTTTCACCGCGCATGAAACTCACATATCTCTGAGATATATATGAAATTATTTTATTACCATTTTCAGTAATATTTCCCTCTTTATCAAAAATATCAGCCTCAGTAATTGTCGCCTGTTTATCATTCATAAGTAACATATTAAACATAATAATAATTTCTCTATAACTATTATACATAGGAGTAGCAGTAAGCATACAGAACTTCATACCCTCAGAGTACACGAGAACATCACGTAAATAGGGAGTTAGTATTTTACCGCCGGCTGAATCACTCTCTTCTGATTTAGTAACTGCGCTTACTTCATCATCTTCAACAATATCACGAAGATTATGTGCTTCATCGATAAGAAGAAATTTCCCACTAAACTTTTTACGAATTTTGTCTTTTTTTAATTGATTTTTAAGTTCATATGATGCTTCACTGGGAATGCCTTTAAGTGTATCACGAATAAAATTGGCAAATGAAATATAACCAAATACTTTATAGCGCCGCCGAATTGCCTTATTAACGGCTTTTTCAATTTTATTAATGTCTCTTTCATAAAGTGTATTAGTTAATTTCATATATGTTGTTCCAGTACATTGTGATGCGCTATTTGGTTCATTACCTTCGCCAATAATAACTTTTGATTTATCAAACATAGTTCTAAAGAAGCCTTGTTGAATAGTAGGTGGCGCCACAAGAAATACTTCATTGCGCGGATATACTTCAAGCCATGCCTCAGTAATTTGGACTCCTGCGCAAGTTTTACCAACACCAACACCGTGATATAGTAGGGCAGACATGTATGGTGTTTTAGGCGACATAAAGTTACTAACAAAGCGTTGAACAGGTGTAACTTCAAAAGTAGAATCATCTTCACATGGATCCGTGCGAGGTTTCCATGTAGTTTGTAAGCTCTCTGCAAATTCTCGTTTAGCAAGTAACTTTTGTAGAAATTCAGGGTCTTTTGTATCAGGATATGCCCCTGTTTCATATTCCCAAGTAGTTAATGCTGACGATGGAAATAATTTTCTGCGTTGAAGTTCTATTAAGATTTTATCACGCTCTCCAAAATCAGATGTTGTGTCCCATAGATTAATAAGTTCAGGATTAGTTGTACCTTCAAAAGTGGTTACTATATTTGATGCTACAGATTCTGCTATCTCTTCCTCCTCGTCTTCCTCTTCTTCTTCCTCTTCCTCTTCTTCTTCTGCTGCTTCTGTCACATTAGTCTCTGAGTTATTAGAGTTTACAGAGGAATTAAAAGGGGCTACAGATGGCTGATTAGAGGGAGCTACAGATGGCTGATTAGAGGGAGCTACAGATGGCTGATTAGCTGGCTTCACAGATAAATTAGATATAATCTCAGGTGCTGTAGCATTATTTTCCTGATTAAATATATTCCCATTTGGTAAATTAATAGAAGAGTCAGATGACATAACTATTTATAGAATAATATTTCATTTTATTGTATAAACGCTTTATATCAAAATTATTTATATATTATGATCTGTATGTTGTACGATAAATTGAGCGTGGTAAATCATTTGTATGAACTGGATGAAAATTGCGCATAATTTTTCCAGCTTTTAGTAAGATTTCTCGTTTTTCTACATTATCCGGACGAATCTTTGAAATGGCATCATCTAGTGAACACCATTTTATACCACCAATTTCACGTGCCATATGAGGATTATTAATATTCATTTCAACCTCTGTAGATTTATTACATAATGCAATATAATATTTATGACAATAATGTACCTGGTTTGAGCCAAAAAATGTTTCAGAAATAGGATATGTATTTTGAATAATGGTAAAGTCTTGACGACGAAGACCCGTCTCTTCTTGAAATTCACGAGTAGCACAATTTATATCAGTCTCGTGTGGATTGCGCCGCCCTTTTGGAAATCCCCACTCTGGTTCCAACCATATTGTAGTGTTACTTTCAATAAGTTGTCTAACTCTATCTTTAATTAATAAATATTTCTTACTTGAAGTATCATAATCATTTTTATGAGATTTGATATGAGAAGATTCACCCCATACATTTTGCCATAGTTCATCAAAGGTTTGTGCTAAAATATTTTCATGCTCTTTCATAGTCATTCCTCGTATTAAACGTCCTAAATACTCCTCATCTTGAGGATTATATTTACCACGAATAAATTCTACAAAAGCAAGCGAGTCCTTACGTTGAATTAGAAGAAATTGAATAGAATCACTTCCATTACTAATGGTTGTAGCTTTTGAAAATAATGAATTAGATACATTATTATTCATATATCGAACTGCGATAATTCCATAACTTGTAACTGGTGATAAGCAATTACGGAAAACGTGACCAATTAGACCACAATTTGTACAATGTTGATTACGGTTATTAACACTATCCATTTTGGATGATATTTACTTATAATTTATTATTTAACAGTCTTTAGACCGAAATAATAAATATATTATATATTCTGGTGATACGTGTACTAGAAACAGTGATAATAAACATATCATAAATAGAATGCAGTTTCCACCAAGTGTATGGGGGCCTTTTTTCTGGCATACAATTCATATTATAGCATTAGGATATCCTAAAAATCCAACTTATACAGATAAGAAATGTGTTAAAGAATTCTATGAATCTCTCGCATTCTTATTACCATGTGCTATTTGTAAGAAGCATTATAAAGAACATTTAGCCAATAATCCGCTAACTCCCTTTTTAGATTCAAGAAAAGACATATTAAAATGGACAATTGATATTCATAACTCAGTAAATAAAATGTTGGGGAAACCTGAATGGACAGAAGAGGAAGTAATTATTTATTATGAGCGAATTGGTCGTCGTGATCGTTCTCCTGTTTGGACAAAAGAGGATATGAAAGAAGTAGATTATCGTTCCTTTGTAAAGGGATTTATGACAGGCGCCGCAATATTTACTGGTGTAGGAGGAGTTATATATTTCTTAAATAAGCTATAAACAATATAATCAATTAGGCTAATAATTACTTAAAAAATAAATAGAAAAGAGATAGGATAAAGAGATGAGTCAACCAATAATTCCTAATCCTAATAATTATATAAGAGGAGTTACTAATAGTATTTCAAAGATTACTGGAATAGGAACTGGAACTACGGGGATTACGACTAAAAATACAACAGAAGTACTTAAAAGTAGTATAGGACGTATATTAGCATATGTTTTATCAATAATTATTATATTATTAGTAATATTACTTTTTGTTCATTTCTTTATTACACCTATATTTAAATTTATTCCTGGTGGTCCCGGTATAATATCAGTACCAGGTTATGATGATGGTAAATTATTGTGGACTACAGCTACAACTGGTCCAATCTCAAATAAAAATTTATCAATTGCTTCTCTGATTTATGGATATACTATAAATCTGGATGTTTTTGTTGAAAACCCTTTACAATTTTCCACTAAACCACGTATATTCTTTAGTAGAGGTGCTACTAAACAAGATATACCATCTGGTGATACACTATTGGGAATACTCTCAAATTATAATCTTGTAGCCGCACTACTTCCTGATACAAATGATCTAATTGTTTCAGTGCTAAATAAGGATAATAATATGGAGAATATAATTGTTCCAAATATTCCAATTCAGCAACCATTTAGATTAACTATGGTTGTTATGGAACAAGCATTAGAAGTATATATCAATGGTAAATTATTAAAAACACGTAAATTTTTAGCTCCACCAAAAGATGTAAAAGGTGATATTAACGCCACATCAGGAATAGAATCCAATATAGTTAAAGTACATAATCTTAAAATATGGCCACGTATACTTACAGTAAGTGAAGTTCGTGAATCTACGCCTAGTTTAACTTCTGCTAAAGATTTTGGTGCTGGACCAATGGCTGCGTCAACTAATTGTGTAAATTCAGCTATTAATAATACAATTAATACTGCTTCTGATAGATTATCCAAATTATCATTGTACCAATCTGATTGAAGACTACAATTCCGATATAAATTTAAAATCTATATAATTGTATAATAATATAATTATATAGGATGCCACGAATAGCTTTAATTATATTCGGTATAGTTTTATTATTAATTACAGTGTATATAGTTGTCTATGTTATATATCCAGGATCTAATAATAATGATATATTGAATAAAATAACCCCTCTAAATGTTAAAAAAGTTGTTTTAACATCAGATATAACAAAAAATAAACTTTTAAGTAATACTGGCTCAACTGTAATGGGATTTTTCTATCTATTGAATGGAGATAAAACTACAAAGCTTGGAAATAATTTTAAATCCATAATTGAAATTGAGAATAACTGGTATTTAGAGATCGCACCAGCTCCTAGTGGGACAAATAAAATATCAGCTCGTCTTCGAGTTAATACAAGTGGACAAGGAGTAGGAATAAATCAAGAAATTATTGAATTACCGTCAATTCCACAACAAAAATGGATGTTTATTGCCATTTTAAGAGATGGGCGTAGATTTGATGTAATTTACAATAATGAAATTGTAGCATCACAAATACTTGAGAACTATCCGGTTGTCATTAGCAGCTCTTTATCTATTGGAAATGCTGGATTAAATGGATCAGTAATTCATATAATTATAAATGATAAACGTTTAACACCAACTCAAATTGAACGTGAAAGAGTAACACATGTTAATACAAATAATATGGTATTAGAAGCTGATTCAATTAATATTAGTCTTCCTGGATTGAAATTATTTGGGCAATGTCCTCCCGGTTTACCATGCGACCCTATTACAAAGCCACCGACTAATAATTTATTACAATGGAAATCACCATATGCTTAAGTAATTTTTTGAAGGATAGATTATCCTTGTATTTTACAGGATAATGGATGCTATTACTAGTTTATCTCCTGTGAGGCGAATTGTTTCTCTATTACTAACTATTGGAGGATTAATAGGTTTATATTATTTATACCAGTACCTATTTGCCTCTACCACGGGTAATACATACTTGCTTGTATCAAAAAATCAGTCTGCTAATCCTGTAACCCCAATTATGGTTACATCTGATCAATTACCGGCAATATATGAAGGTGGTGAATTTACAATTTCAACATGGATTTATGTAAATGATTGGTCTTATCATAGGGGAAATAATAAATCAATTCTGAGCATTGAAGGTGAGAATTTTGATATAATTCGTATATATTTAGGTAGTTATAAACCATCATTAAGTGTTCGTCTACATACTAAAGAGGGTGCTGTATCCAATACAAATGTTATGGGAAATTCGTCGTCCGGATTTGGAGGAGTATCACCACAAGCAAGTGAGTCTTTGGATAAAAATACACGAGAATCTACATTTAATACATTACAAACAGAATCTGGTTTACTAGATGGTTCTCCACTATGTGATTTACCTGAAGTTGAATTACAACGATGGGTTTGTATCACTGTAGCAGTTAATGGTAAAACAGTAGATGTATATTATGATGGAAAATTAGCTCGCTCATGTGTATTACCAACTTATTATAAAGCAGATACCCGTTATTCCGCAAAATTGCTAGGATACGGTGGCTTTGGTGGTCAGATCTCAAGAACAGTTATGTATGATGTCGCACTAAACCCAGAACAAGTATATAAAATATACATGGCAGGCCCAGAACCAATTACAAATATAAAAGACTGGTTTACTTCTTTTTTCGCACCTGGCATTAACATATCTGTTACACAAACAAAATAATGGGCTATATAGTCCAAATACATAGTCAAAATACATAGTCCAAATACATAGTCCAAATAATTAGTCCAAATAAATAATACAATATAATAAGAGGAATTAGATGGGTATATTTAATCAAGCAACACCAATAAATTCTGCCGAAACGCCCGGTATTATGCCACAGCTAATATTTAGTTTAACACTTCTTGCGATTTTATATGTTGTATTATTATTTATTGAGGTAGTTTACAAGTATTTTAATCGTTTATCAATCAATAGAAAAGTATTATTACCAAATACATATAATATCGATGATAAATCTATTACAATTCCGCAAAATCCCAATATTAGAGGGAATCAATATGTAAGCCCGTCAGATAATGAAAGAAGTGGAATTGAATTTAGTTATACATTTTATTTAAATGTAAATCCGTCGGCTTTTAGACAAGAATACGGTCTCTGCCATATTTTCCATAAAGGATATTCCTCTCAATTCCCTCTATTAGCGCCCGGTGTTTATATGCGATCTGACACAAATACGTTACGTGTATATATGAATTCTTATAAAACATGGAATAATTTCATTGAGGTTGAAAATATTCCTATTGGAAAGTGGGTACATATTGCGCTTGTAGTTAGTGAAAATTCTCTTGAGATTTATATTAATGGAAACTTAACAAAGAAAATGTCATTTGAGGGATTTGCACCATACCAGAATTATCAAGATATACAATGTTTCAGTCAACGTAGAATAACAATGAAGAAGAGTATGATATCATCAATTGATGAAAATGGATTTGATGTATTTGGTGCAATGAAAGGCCAGATTAGTCGTCTAAATTACTTTAGTTATGCTTTATGTTATGCTGAAATTCAAAAACTAATGAATGAGGGTCCTTCATCTAAATTAGATTCCGCATTAGCAACTGGAAATATACCCCCTTATCTAAATGACACCTGGTGGAATCAGGGATATTAAAATTATGATATATAGTATCAAAATTAAAAAAATAAAATATTAAAATATTAAAATATTAAAATAATTATTAATTTAATATGTGAATCTAAAGCTTCATATATTAAATGATACAAAACTAGCTATGCCAGGTGGAGGTCTATATTCATTAGTCGCCTACGGAGCACAAAATGTACTTTTAAGTGGCAATCCTGCCTTTACTTACTTCTATAAAACATATAAGAAATATAGTCATTTTGCGGAGGAATCTGTAACTTTTTCAATGGATGGACCACAGGAATTATCATACGATCAGCCAATTCAAATCCGACTTAAGATCCAGCGTGTGGCCGATTTGGTGCGGGATATGTACTTTTTATTTGATTTGCCCGATATTTACTGTAAATATATCCAGTTACCTCAAACACTATCATATGGAACAAGAACATCTCAATATAATTTCGCATGGACACAATATATTGGTTGCCATATTATTCAGGAAATTGGATTTTATATAGCAGGTCAAAAAATTCAAGGTTTTGATGGTTCATATATGATTACACGGGCTCAATGTGATTTGGATACACGAGCTTTTCAGAAATGGTCACGCTTAGTTGGAAATATTCCAGATCTATATGATCCAGCTGCTGGATTATACGCAGGAGGGTCACAAAGAGTAGAATATCCCCTAGTTTACAATAATAATGGTCCAAATGGTTCAACTACTACTCCGCCAAATGTAAATAGACCGTCTATTTCTGGAAGAACCCTACAAGTACCACTCTCATTTTGGTTTACTGAATCAACTTTTGAGTCACTACCGTTAGTATCACTTCAATATCAGGAGTGTGAAGTTCAGATTACTTTGAGGCCAATTAATCAATTATATAGAGTTCTAGATATTAATGGAAATCAGGTAGCACCAGGATATCAATATAATCCGTCACCTATTTCTTTACAGCCTCAGAATGTATATTATACATCTGTAGCTAGTATTTCGGATGTAACAATCAATAATTTCCTAACAGATATTGGAACACCAAACCCATTACTGAATACTTGGCCATTAAATCCAAGAATTCAGATGACTTATGTTTATTTGACAGATGAGGAAAGAGTTGAATTTTCAAATCAACCTTTACAATACTTGGTAAGACAAGTTACAACATATCAGTTTCCTGAGATATCAAGCCGTCAATTTGTTGAATTACAGACACATAATCCAATTGAGCGTTTGATAATTGTACCACGGCGCTCAGACTCCATACAGTATAGAAATCAGGTGGCAAACTTCTCAAATTGGGTAAATCCACTTGTACCTCCATTTATTCCTAGTGGATATTCTAATTCATTAGACACCATTAATTTATATAAAGCTACTGGGCAATTTGTTCTTAATGGTCAACGATCAATTATGCAGGCCTTATCGGTACTAGGTGATGGTAATTTGCTACAAGAGGAAAAGCCATTAGAGTACTTTACACAAGTAGTACCTTGGAAATATTTAACGGGTATACCAGATCCAGAATTACTGGTGTATCCTTTTTGTCTTCATTCACCAACAACTCAGCCTGATGGTACAATTAATAGCAGTCGTATTAGATTATTTCAAGTTGATTTAAATGTATTTCCATTACCACCAAATTCATTTTATCTTTACAATATAACAATTTATGTTGAAAACTTGAATTGGGTTAATGTATCAGGTGGCACGGGTGGTCTCAAATATGCGCTATAATCACTCTATGATAACTCTGATGTGTGATGTATTGGCTATATTAAATTCGTAAATGGATTTAGAATGTCTGATAATACAGGCGATGAATCTATTTTTACAAAATTTAAAAATTTAGTTTCATACAAAATTAATAATGCTGTATCAGATCCTAATGCTGAGAAATATGCCGCAGAAAGAGCTAAAAATAAAGAAGAAAAAGAAAAACAACTTGCTGCTGCTAAAATTAATACTACGGTTGATACTAATAAATCTAATCCAAATCAATTCAATGCTAAAAGATTTTTCAATAAAATTATAAATGAAACTACAAGAATTATTAGAATAATATTTTTTCCATTTGTGGCACTTATGTTGGCAATGATTGTGGCAAATGAAATGATTATATATACTGTACCAATACGTATTATATTCTTTATTTTTACATTTTTAGTTTGTTGTTTTATGACACCTTTGTGTATTATATTAGGATTTTACTATATTTTAAAAGGCGCATATAGCTATTATATTAATAATATGACAGATAGAACTGATAAGGTTATAATTATGCCAACAATTTACGCATTACTTCCAATAACTATGTATAAACCAGAATCATCATTTTTAAGATTTTTTTACTATCCTTTTACATATCCAAAATCGGCTATTTCTGAGGCTGAGATTCCAAAAACAATGGAGGCATATTGGAAAGAATTAAATGAATCGTTTAAAGATTTAGATAAAGTTAAGAATTTACCAATTTTCTCCAAACAGCTTGAAAAAATAGAAACAAAATTACTAAAACTACTACATGATTTATCACAATCTAATTCTACAACTACAACTACAACTACAAATAAATTAAATATAGCATCAGTAGCACCAGTAGTAACTGTAGCACCTGTAGCAACAGTAGCAACAGTAGCACCTGTAACAGCACCAGTAGCAATACCAGTGGCTATACCAAAATAAAGGATATAAATATATAAAGATATTTATAATAGAAATGATAGAAGTGTCTGTTGTAACACCAACATATAATCGACGTATGTTTATTCCAACATTAATCGATATATATCAAAACCAGACATTTTCAAAGGAGAAGATGGAGTGGCTAATTATTGATGATGGCCGAGATAAAGTAGAAGATTTATTTACAGAAGCCGCAAAAACTATACCAAATATTAGATATATTCGCAAGGATGAAAAGATGCGAATTGGCGCAAAAAGAAATGCCTTAAATAAACTAGCGCAAGGGGCCATAATTATAGCAATGGATGACGATGACTATTATCCACCAGACAGGGTATCTAGTGTAATAGAAGCCTTTAAAAATAACCCCAAAATAAATATAGCAGGAAGTTCAGAAATGAATATGTATTATCTTGATACAAAAAAGATATATACAATTGGACCCTATCATAAAAATCATGCTACAAATGGAACAATGGCGTGGAGAAAATCATATTCAGATACACACAAATATGATGAGTTTGTAACAAAAGCAGAAGAAGGTACTTTTCTTCAAGAATTTAAACACCCCATGATACAATTAAATCCTCTAAGTACAATTTTAGTTATCTGTCACACAGATAATACAGTAGATAAAACTGAATTACGAGAAGAGCATTTAGCACAATTAGGTACATTTCAGTCAAAGTTTAAAGAATGTCCGCATAAATTAGAAGATCTAGTTAAGAATAAGAAGATACGAGATTTTTATTTAACATTATAAGCACCTAATATATAACTGCCTAGCCTAAAGCTTATTAATAAAGAAATAATAATTAGATAGAATGGAAGAGGGATTTTTATATGAAAAATTAAATGTATTAAATACAGCGTATAATAATACAATCATACCAGGAAAAACACCGGCAATTGCGTCAGTAATTAAGACACCGTTATTTCCGCACCAGGCCACACTAGTAAATGGAATGCATATATATCGAGATAAAATGACTCGAGGATTTTTACTAGGTAATCAAGCAATAAATGGAAAACTTGGAATAATTGGTGATCCAGCTGGTACAGGAAAAACACTGAGTATTCTGGCATATTTAGCATCACAGGTTGCCACATTTCCAAGAATAACCTGCGAGTTAACGAATAATTCCTCAAAGTACTTTTTCTCACATGAATTATACCAATTATCAGACGCAATGTCAACTAATTTGATTATTGTACCTCACAGTTTATTTAATCAGTGGCGACAAGAAATTGCCAAACATACATCAATTTGTATTAATGGTGATGCGACAAAAGGCAGATATATTGCGATTGAAACAAAACGGCTTATACGCGCAGGTGGAGATTTGGCTCAGAATATGATAAATAGTAATTTTGTATTAACAACAAACAAATGTTATAAATACGTACAAGAATACGCACAAGAGCACGGTATTCAATGGAATAATGTGGTAATTGATGAAGCATCTGCGATATATATTAATTCATCTGATCCCCCATTAAAATTCCAGTTTTTATGGCTTGTTACAAATAATTGGATTCCACTAATTTTAAAGAATGCGTCAATAGTTAAAAATAGCTTATATTTTCTAAGAGATAGAGTAATACTCAATAAAGAGCTAGAAAGTTGGTTAGTTGACGCCACTTCATCAAATTATGAGGGTCAATTAGCATCGTCCTCGTTTTTTAAGGATTATTTACCATTTTTTCATCAAAATAGAGGATGTATTGTGTTAAGAAATTTTACAGATTTAATTTATAGAAATATAAATTTACCACCAGTTATAAAAGATGTGCTACAATGCCGTCCAAATATGAGTTTAAATTCACTAATAAGTTACTATTTGGCCAGAAATATGGAACCAAATATAACTTCTGCCAAAATTCCAAATATATTTCAGAGTCTAAATGTACAATTTAAAAATGTAAACGAATATTTAACAACAGCCCCTCTAATAAAACATTCTATGATAAGACGAAAAGTAGACGACGGCGAGTGTATGATTTGTTTGGAATCGGCCGAATATCCGACAATTGTGGGATGCTGTTATAATTTATATTGTGGTAAGTGTGTATTAAGAAATATGATAACGAGTCATAGATGTCCAACATGTAGGGATGATTTATCAGTTGAAAATATTTGCTGTTTACAGGATTTAACAGAGGAAAATAAAATACTATCAAAAAATAAAACGGAGGTATGTCTTGATATATTAAATCAAAATAGAAATGGTAAATTTATAATATATTCATCATTTGATAATATATATTACCAGTTATTTGATGAAATTGACAGATTAGGACTAAAAGCAGAAAGAATAGAAAGCAATCTAT
>Ga0214921_10006262_pt1 | contig 16386 bp, 19 predicted proteins | sample LL1505_MetaG_FD_177992 | JGI IMG/M metagenome (GOLD analysis project Ga0214921, IMG submission 177992) | Freshwater microbial communities from Lake Lanier, Atlanta, Georgia, United States - LL-1505 | ecosystem: Environmental > Aquatic > Freshwater > Lake | place: USA: Georgia | collected...
TTTTCATATAAGGAAATGGCGGTTAAGTTAGAAATAACAGTGCATGCAATAAACTACCATACTAAAAACATATATTTTAAAATGGATGTAAACTCTCAAGCTAAATTAATGGCGTTATTAAGTAGTCATAATTATCATTAATTGAAAAAACTACTTAAAAAAGTCTATTTTAACTAGTGATTTAAGTAGCAGATAGTCTTTAGGGTAAAGCTTGATTTGATGATGATTCAGTAAATGAATTTCAATATTGGAATTCAAAACAATTGGGTCTTTTCATTGATGAGATTTTACAAATTAAGTGATACTCCAAACTTAATACCTTTAAGCAATAATTTCTTTGATGCTCTTAAAAATGTGGTGCTTTTAGTTTATTTGTTTCTAATTGTTATTATGATAGGTGTCATAGTGATTGAGGTAAAGCATATGTATAACATAGATATTTTTCCTGGTATTGATACCCCTTTTGATAATGTTTACTATCAATCAATACCCGCTTCGATTGATAATATCAACTATAAATAAAATCCATCTTTTATATTAGTAATGTTTTTTTAATTAATTTGAGGCGCTTGCTTGTTGTTGCTTTGATAAAAATGGTGTAAGCAAGATTGACATTTGTATACCTTTATTTGAAATAACTGATACATTATCTTAAATGGCGAAAAATTATTAACTTCAAGTTCATTTGCCACCTTTGATTTACAATAAGGACATGTATAATGGCTGCTATACCTTTTAGTATATTTATACACTATAAGAACTAAAAACATAAGCAAGAAAATAATTTTCATTTCAGTTTATATAGGTAAGTTTATTTTGTTCCAATTTGTTATTTATGCACCTTTTGGTTTTTGCTCTAATTCTTAATATAGAATGCCCTTGCGCAGTTTACGCATTTATATTTTTTATAATTTTCTAATCTAAATAGATATGATTCAATAAAATTTTGACCTGTTCTATATGCTTTTTCTGTCTTGCAACTTGGGCATTGCTTACGACTAACAATTTTCGATTTTCTCCTGTATATAAGTAAAATAATTAGGATTATTGTTAATAAAAATGCCTTTACTTCTATCTCAGCATTCAACAATTCATTCAATTTATTTGTTGTTTCTGTAGGGTTCATTTTTATTTATTTAGTTTATTAATGACATTTTTAATGCAACCTACAAATAATGTTACTCCTATAATAAACATGATTATTGGAAACACCTTGGTTACATAGTTAGCATCAGTAAATTCATCCATTAAATTTGGGATATCTTTTAAACTCATATTTATTATTTATTCTTACTCGTTTCGGATAGTTTATTGAGGAGATATTTAGCACATACCACAAATAATGTCATGCAGGTAATAGCAATACAATATTTAATTAATAATTTTTCCATTTAGTTATAAAAGTAGCCTGCAAACATCTTTTAAAATTGTATGGCTATCAATACTGTATTTAGTAGTTTTTTCATATGACAAGCAACAATGATTAAATATTCAAGTAGTTTTATGGGAGGACATGAAACACTACTGAAATTTCTATTCTTGAAGTCCTATTGCTTAATTTACATGGTATAATTACCATAAAATAAATTTATTATAAGATTATGATTTGATAAACTATCAATTATTTTTTGATTATCTATATTAGCTTTTTGATACCTTGTTCGATAGCCGTATTGAAATACGAGAAATAGTATTGAAAAACTAGGATTACCTAAAGAGAAAAACGCTTTACTTCAGTGGGCTATAAAAAATAGTATTCATTCCTAGCAAAAAAATAAAATGCCTAGTTATAGGTAGGCATAAGATATATCCAATCCATATCTTCGTAGCGAAGTGTAAGACACAGCAATTACATTTTTTCATAGTTAGGTTAAACGGAGTTATTTTATAACTCCGTTTTCTATTTAATGCACCCCTAGCTCTTTCTACTAAAACTTTTTTCCAAAATCTTAGTTTATTTGTTATCTATGAATGAACGTATAAATCGATTAAACCTACTTTTAGAGCCTTTAAAGCAACAAATTGTTAACCATAAATTGTATGAATCAATCAAGACAATTGACGATTTGCATGTGTTTATGGAATTTCATGTTTTTGCGGTATGGGATTTCATGTCCTTGCTCAAATCACTGCAAAATAATCTGACCTGTACTTCAACTCCTTGGGTTCCTATCGGGGATGCCGAAACCCGATTTTTAATCAATGAAATTGTGGTGGGTGAGGAGTCGGATGTGGACATGGATGGAAATCGAAAAAGCCATTTTGAATTGTATTTGGATGCAATGAACCAAGCAGGAGCTAATACAGAAACAATTTCAAAGTTTATTGATTGCATAAGAGAAAATAAGAATGTAAAAGTATCAATGCAATTATGCCATGTGCCTCATGCTGCTGAAGAGTTCGTTAATTTTACTTTTAATACCATCGCAAGCTTTAAAAATCATTTATTGGCTTCTGTATTTACATTTGGTCGCGAAGACTTAATCCCTGATATGTTTTATTCGATCGTGGCAGATATTGATAAAATAAGTCCTAATAAAATTTCCATATTTAAATATTATTTGGAACGACATATAGAAGTTGATGGAGGACATCATGGATTACTAGCCTTGCGCATGGTTGATAATTTATGTGGTGAGGATAATATCCTATGGCAAGAAGTTGAAAGCATAGCTATTCAATCTTTGCAAAAGAGAATTGAATTATGGGATGGAATTTACGAGCAATTAAATAATAAGACAGTTGCTAGGTAAATTATTTTTAGGTAGGTTTTGTAAAGTACTTATTTGGTATGCAAATACTTGCATAGAATAAATTGGTTTCACATTGCACATTGAATTCATAGTCGTAATTCTCGCAATTTTTTTACATTTAAAGAGTCCAATTCCCAAACTATTTTCAATCTCCTTATGGAATTTTTTACAAGCTCTAATGTCCTTGGTTTTAAATCTACTTATGTTATTGCATTTGTTTGACACTTCAAAAAATATGGCACCACTTTGTTTTTTTAAAAGGCTTACCTTTATTGTGCTTGTTCCATATTTCATTGAATTGCCAATGAGTTCATCAAACACATATTTGATTAGTTCAAAATGTCCCTTCACGCTTGAAATTTCATCGGCTGTAACTTTGCATTCAATCTGATTGTTCTTGAAAATAAATTTCAATTTATGAATAGCATCATATAGAATTAAGCTCAAGTTAGGGTTGGTTTGTTCAGGATAGTTAAACTCTTCAATAAATTTCAATTTGGCCTTTATCATCAACTTTTGAATATTCATTATCAATGAATAACTTGATGTTGAAAGTTCAGTTGAAACAATCCTAGCTCTTTCCCGGCTTAATTCATTTTGGTCGTTAATTAAAATATTTGCTTTGTCAATAAACCCATTAAGTGGGTCTAAATATTTGTTTTTGAAATTGTATGATAATAAGCTTGGTACTATACTGCCAAATCTGATATGCGTCTAGATTCAATATTTCGTTGTATTTCCAACCTTGATTGAATAGCTTTGATAATGGTTTCAGATGTAAAGGGTTTCGTAATATAATCATCTGCACCTTCATTCATTCCTCTTCTAACATCTGAAGGGTCAGCAAATGCAGTTAAGAAAATAAATGGAATCTTATATTTTTCATTATCATCTTTAACAATTTTCAATACATCATAACCCAACATATCTGGCAACATGATATCACATAAGATTATTTGTGGTTTTTTCTCTTTGATATATTGTAAGCCCAATGAGCCATTGTTTGCTACAATAACATTTATGTTATTTAAATTAAGAATGGTTTCCAATACATGTGCAATTCCCGGATCATCCTCAATTACCAAAACTAGTTCATCCTTTGGTGTCTGCATGTTTTGTATCGTTAACATTATTAATAGGTATATAAGTAGTGATTGTTGTTCCTTCACCCACTTTGCTATCTATTTCAATCCTTCCATTGTGGGTTTGTATGGCATGCTCAACAATCATAAGTCCCACACCAGTTCCTGAAATATTGCCTACATTACTTGCCCGATAAAATGTTTGAAAAAGATTTTCCATATCTTTTTTAGGAATCCCGATGCCATAGTCTTTCACACTTATTTTTAATTCATTTGCAGTTTGTAAAACTTCTAAAATAGGGGCAGGTTTATTTGGTGAATATTTAAAGGCATTTTCAATCAAGTTTAGAATCACATGCCTCATTAAATTTTTATCAAGTTGAACTTTTCTACCGTCCTCTTGCACCCGATAATCAATACTTCTTCCATCTTTATAGGTAGAATAATTCTCCGTAACAATTTTTTCGATGTATTCTTTTATATTGACTGGTTCTGGTTTGAACTTTATTTTGCCAGATTCAATCTGACCTACAATTAACAAATCGTTGAGAATGTCAGTTATTCTGTTTACTTCCGCAAGAATTTTAGTGGTATAGTTTTCAGGTTTTATTTTTTGGTCCAAATTAGGCTTACTAAGAATCATGTCGATTATTTCTGCTGACGACATGATAACAGCTAGTGGCGTCCTTAATTCGTGTGATGTGATATTTATAAAATGTGATTTTAAATTATTGAGCTCTTTTTCTTTATGAATAATGCTTTTTAAGTCATTTTCACGCAATTTTTGAAGAGTAACGTCCGATATTCTGCCAATTACACAATCTCCATCTACAGGGTTGCTAGAAAACCAAAAGTAGTAATCGATGTATTTTATACTTTTATCTTTAAATTCAAATGCAAGGATTCCATTTTCACTTGCTTGGTTAGCAGCTACTTTTTTAAATAACTTGTATAGGTTATCAATACTTTTGTTTGTTAAATTACTAACAGTTTTAAAATCAAAATAACCCAATAAATTATTAACATCACTTTTTATGATATTTAATATGGCATGATTATAAAAAATGAGTTTGCCGTCAACGCCTATTTGGAAAACCCCATCTGTTAATCCATTGATAAGTTTTTTAAACCTAAGATTTTGATTTTCGATAAATATGGCAGTCTCATACTGGTCAGTTATATCAATACCATAGCCAACTACATAATTCAATTCATTTTGTTTATTATAGATAGGATGAAAAATTCTTAATACATATTTTATAGTACCATCAGGTTTTTTAACTTCATCTACCTTCTGAAAAGGTTTGTGATTATTTACAGCTTCATTGAACCAAGATCTTCTCAAATTTGCAAGTTTGGAGTCAATATTTTTATGCTCACAATATTCAAAATCATCTTTACCTATCAACCAATTTCTAGTTTCTTCATTTTCAACTGCAATTCGATTTAAGTATAAGTATTTGTGCTTGTCGTTAAAGATTGCAATATCTGCGGGTATTTCGTCTAGAATATTTAAGTAAAATTCTTTTTGTCGCTCAATTTCAAGCGATTTTTCAACAGTAATTGTAACATCTTGGTAGACCCAAACATTATCATAGGATCCATTTTCTAAAAAAAAAGCCGAGTACATTCTTTTAAAATAGCTGCCATTCGCCATTTGAATGATTTCATCTGTTGGCAAACATTTTTTTGGGATATCGATTATGTCGAATTCAAATTTATCAGGGTCGGCAAATAAATGCTTTGCATATTTTGCAGTCAATGCAAAATCGAATCCTACCATATCTTCTGGTTTTGAATCAATTTCCATTAATTCAATAAACTTTTGATTGGTATATTTTATCTTCCTGTCAGCGTCTTCAACTAACAGCCCCATACCAGACATATCAAATATTTTGTTGATGCTGCTGATATCCATCTATATGAAAATTTTTATTTTTTATTTGAACAAAATTGGTTTGTAATTTTATGGGGCGATAATTCATATAAGGTTTTTTATGAATTTTTAAAGGAGTTATTTATTTCTGCAATCAGTTTAGATTTTGAATTAACATCCATTTTATGGTATATGTTTTTAATGTGATGATTTACTGTGTGATATGATATTTTTAGTTTTTCGGCTATTTCATTATAAGACATGCCTTGTCTAAGAAGTGCAACAATTTCGCTTTCTTTCATGGTGAAAGAATAGGTCGTTTTAATTGAACTGCTTGGCTTTCTGCTATTATTTATTAAGTTAAGCAGTGATGTGGTGGCCACTGGGGATAGGAAACTTCCATCTTCAAAGGTTTTATTCATCGCCTTAATCAATCCTTCCATTTCGAATGGTTTGTTAACATAGCCTTTAGCACCATTTTCTAATGCTTTTAATATGTTTTTTTCATTCAAATCTCCCGTCATAATTAATATGTAGGTATCAGGAAATTTTTGTTGTAAGCTTTCTAAGTTATCTAGGCTATTTTCCCCTTTTAGATGAATGTCTAACAAAATAATTTCCGGCTTTATGCTTAATTTTAAATTGTTTAAATTTTCAATTGATGATACATCAAAAACACTAAAATAATTATCAGAAAGATTAATGTAATCTGCGATATTCGTTCTCAGTGAGATGTTATCTTCAATAATTCCAACAGGTTTAGGGTACTTTTGCATTTGTTTCGTTGTTAATCATACAAATTTAAAATATAGCAATTAATAGACATAGCTATAATTAGGGGTAAAACTAGGGACTTAGAATTGATTTTATTTCAAATTGTTAAAAATTTCACATAAAAATTTCATAAATGTTTGTTTATTAAATATCTAGAGTATTTAACAAAAAAGATTAATTCAAGTAATTTATAAGGCTAATTTCAACTAATTTCTCTACGAAAGTTTAAAATAATTACTTTTGTAGAATAATTCTAAACAAGATGAATGAAGAAAAAGATTTTTTGAATGTATATGCTGAGCAAACTCCTAATCCCGAGACGATGAAGTTTGTTTTTAATAAAATGATTTTGCCAGATGATGCTCTAGATTTTCCGAATCAAAAAGCAGCACAGGTTTCACCTTTAGCCAAAAGTTTATTTGAATTCAGTTTTGTAAATGGCGTTTTTATTATGAATAATTTCGTTACCATAACCAGGGTGGCCGGATCCGAATGGGAAGAAATTATTCCAATAATAAAAGAATTTTTGAAAGCCTATGTGGAAGCTGACGAAACCATTGTGCATAAAACAGATAGGTCAAGCATTCCGGGTGCAGATAATATTATTGTGGCTCAAATTTTGGATATTTTGGATACCTATGTGAAGCCTGCGGTTGAAACAGATGGAGGTATGATCAGTTTTAAGTCGTTTGAGGACGGTGTGGTTACTGTACAAATGAAAGGTTCGTGTAGTGGTTGCCCATCTTCAACAGTTACGCTGAAACGCGGAATTGAAGGCATGCTAACCCGCATGATTCCTGAAGTGAAAGAGGTTGTAGCTGAAGCTGTATAATACGCCCTAGCATAAAAAAAGCCCATTTGAAAATTTTCAAATGGGCTTTTTTATTCATTTAATCGGGAATAGTTTGTCAAAAAAATCTAATAATTTCTGTTTTTCCAATCCATTTTTTTTGCAGAAAAATAGAAAGCAAGTACAGCGCTGCTGCTAATAATATAATAGGGTTCTAACAGCAATAAATCCAAGTATCTGGTTTTAAGTTTAAGCCTACTGTTAAGTAATATAATTATAAATGATTGAAGCAAAAATTTCAAAGACCACATCACCAATGCAGATTGAATGGAGAAGAAGGCTAAAATAAAAACCATTGCATAGAATGATCCAAATACCACGAAAATAAACTTCCAAATTAAGTTTAACTCCTTTGCGCCAATGAGCCAACGCTTGCGCTGATGTAGGAATTGATTGAACTGGGTTTGGGCATTTGAAAAATTCAAACTTTCAACTTTTAAAGTGTTTTTAGTTTGATAACCTGCTTTGCGAAATGTGTCGAACAACTTAAAATCTTCAGTCACCGAAAAATCTATGTTTTCATAGCCGCCCACACTGAAATAAGCCTCTCTTGTATATGACATATTATTGCCAACTGCGGTGCCTTTCAAACCCAATTTATCGAATGCTATTAATAATCCTGATGAATAGAGCCATTCAAGACCCTGCATTCTCTCAAAAAGAGTTTCCCCCTTCACGATGGTAGTGCCCGAGACAATGGCAATATTTGGATTGTCAAATTCATTTACTAAAGTCATTAACCAATCTGGTTTAACCGCTATATCTGCATCTGTTACTGCAAATATTTCCCCTTTAGCAAAATGCGCTAAATTAGCTAAGACATTGGCCTTAGCCTTTGCTTTGCCCAAGTTTTCTGTTATTGGAATGAGTTTGAAATTGGTTCTTGATTGAATCAAATTTTGAACTATTTCAGCGGATTTGTCAGTTGAAGAGTCATCACCTATCAATACTTCAAATTTGTTTTGTGGGTAGTTCAACTCAAAAATACTCTCGATACATCTATGTATTTGATGTGCTTCATTCCTTGCAGGAATGAGGATGCTTACAAAAGGCAGCTTGTTTAAATCATCGTTTGTTACATACTTCTTTTTTTGTTTCTCTTCATGGTTTTGCAAGGTAATACAAAGTGTAACTTGTATTAAAACAAATACATATACAAAAAAAATGGCGATGAGTTCTATGTATAGCATGCTTATTTCTTGCCTAAACTATCAAACGTATAACCAAGCTCGCTAAAATGCATGAGCAATTGTGGCAATAGAATTTTTAAATTTTTCTCTGCCTTTTCACTGTCGTGGAAAACAAAAATATGACCCGTACTTACATTTTTTTTCATGGCATCTAGGCTTTCGTTGATATCAAGCTTGGGGTCAAAATCTCGACTCAGCTTGTCCCACATAATAATCTGATAAGTTTTTTTAATGTGATTTAGTTGTGTAAGGCTTAGCTTTCCAAATGGTGGTCTAAATAGAGAAGAGTCAATATACTTGGCACATGAATCTATGTTTTCGAAATAACTTTTATGGTTATGCTTCCAACCGTTGATATGATTGAAGGTGTGATTGCCAACAGCATGCCCTTCATCCAATATTCGCTTATAAGTTTCAGGGTATTTACTGACATTATCTCCTACACAAAAAAAGCTTGCTTTGGCTTGGTATTTAGCCAATTCATCCAATACCCATGCTGTTATGTCAGGATGTGGGCCATCATCAAAAGTAAAGTACAATTTCTTATCATTGGTTTTTACCTTCCATGTGCAAGATTTGCCCATTAGTTGAACTAATTGTGGTATTGTGTATCGAAACATTATTTTTGTTAACGTTAAGCAAAAATAGTTTTAGCCATTAAAATAAAAATAAAACTTTGAAAACATTTATCAAAATTAGCATTAGCGCTTTTGCTCTTATCGTCAGCACCAGCCTGCAAGCCCAAAAATCTTGGACTTTGGAGGAGTGTATTAATCAGGCCATCAGTAGCAATATCCAAATTCAACAGCAGTCGTTGCAGACCCAAAGTGCCAAAGCTGATGTGTTACAAAGTAAATTACAGGCAGCTCCAAGTGTTAATGGCTCTGCTACCAATACTTGGCAAACGGGTTTCAATATCAATCCTAAAACCAATTTGCCGGAAGAAAATTTAGCTTTTAGAACCAATTCATTTGGGGCCTCAGCCAATATGCCTTTGTTCAATGGCTTTCAAACGGTTAATAATATGCGTTTGAAAGAAAGTGATTATAAGGCAAGCCAGTTTGATTTGGAGAATACCAAAAATACAATTAGCCTAAATGTGGCTAATGCTTATTTGTCGGTTTTACAACAAACAGAGATTTTGGCAGCTTCTAATTCACAAGCTGATGCCACTAGAAAAATATTAGAAAGACAACAAAAATTATATGATTTAGGAGGTTTGAACCGCAGTAAACTCCTACAATTGAAAGCACAATTGTCGAACGAAGAGTATGCCATCATTAATAACCAAGCTAATTTGAATCAAGCTTACCTTAATCTATGGCAACTGATAAATGTTGAACCTAATGATAAAAATAGCATCGAAAAGCCAAACCAAATGACACTTGATGTGAAAGACGAGGTGAAAACTGTAGATGCAATTTATAATGAATTTGAAAAACGCAGTCCTGATGTGGTGGCTGCACAACATCGTTTGCGTTCAGCTGATTTGCAGCACTATGTAGCCCTTGGTGGTCGCAGTGTGAGATTAAGTTTAAGTGGAAGTTTGAGTTCGTTTTATTCTACATTAAGTACCCAAAGTACGGGTACTCCTGTTCTCACTAATATCCCATTTGGTGTAGATAAAAATGGTGACCCCGTTTATATCCAACAAAGAATTTACTCAGGCTCCGAAACAGTAGGTTTTTCAGATCAGTTTAAGAAAAATTTTGGTACCAGTTTAGGTATTAATTTAACGGTTCCCATTTTCAATGGATGGAATGTAAATACCAATATCCAAAAGGCAAATATCCAACAGATGAATGCCAAACTTAATGAAAAACAAGTGAAGCTAAACGTTTATAAAAATGTGAACCAATCATATTTGAATTTTAAAAATGCCATCAAGCGTTATGAAGCTTCGCAAGAGACAATGGATGCCAATAAAGAGGCTTATGAAATTAGCGAAAAACAGTTTGAATTAGGTGCTTTGAACATAAGCGATTATATTTCATCGAAAAACAGTTTTAATAAATCTCAAAACGATTATTTACAAGCCAAATACGAAGTGGTGTTTAGGCGCAAAGTCCTTGATTTTTATGAAGGAAAACCATTAAAATAAATATTGAATTGTTGATTGGGTATTCCCCTTCCGTTAGCTAACGGAGCTTAGGGGTGGGTTTAAACAAATTGTAAACAGAAACTTTTAATTAAAAATTAAAAAAATGAAAAAGAATAAAAAGTTAATATACTTGTTGATTGGGGTCGTTGTCTTGATAGTCATTGCTGTGGTCGCCCGAAAAGCAGGCTGGGTTGGTGGAGATGAAGGCACAAAAGTAAGCATGGCTAAGGTGGAGAAAAAGACCATCATTGAGACTGTATCTGCTAATGGTAAGGTGCAGCCCGAAATTGAAATCAAGATTAGTTCTGATGTGAGTGGTGAGATAAAAGAATTGTACATACACGAAGGTGATTCTGTTTATGCAGGACAATTGCTAGCCCGCATCGATCCTGAGTTGTATCAATCATCTTTGGATAGGGCAGAGGCATCTCTGAATAATGCAAAAGCCAACAATGCCAATGCCAAAGCTCGTTTGCTGCAGTCGGAGGCTAAGTTTTCTGAGATAGAAAAGTCATACAGCCGTAATAAAAACATGCACGACCAAAAGCTGATTTCAGATGCAGAGTTTGATGCTTCTAAATCTGCATACCTAACAGCTAAGGCTGATGTTGAAGCATCAAGACAAACCATTGTAGGAGCTGAGTTTAATGTTAAGAGTTTTGAAGCAGGATTGAAAGAAGCTCGCAAAAACTTAACTCGTACTGAAATATTTGCACCTAATAGCGGCATCGTTTCTAAATTGAATGTAGAAAAAGGAGAGCGTGTGGTGGGAACATCTCAAATGGCTGGAACAGAAATGATGCGCATAGCCAACCTGAATGATATGGAGGTGAGTGTGGATGTGAACGAGAATGATATCGTAAAAGTAAGCATTGGTGATACCACCATGGTGGAGGTAGATGCTTATGGTAATAGAAAGTTTAAGGGTGTGGTGACAGAGATTGCCAATTCGGCCACCTCAAGTGCTGCAAGTACGAGCGACCAAGTAACCAATTTTGTTGTTAAAATTCGCATACTTCGTTCAAGTTATGCTGACTTGATGAACCAAAAAAAGAATGGGGTGTTCAAGCCAGGCATGACAGCCAGTGTGGATATTCAAACTGAAATTGCCACAGATGTAATAGCAGTGCCTATTGAAGCAGTAACTGTGAGGAACAAAGAGGCTTTAGATACAACAAGTACCGGAGCAACAAGCATCAAAAGCACAGAATCAACCAAAAACGATTTGGAAGTTGTGTTTGTGAATAATGCCAATAAAGCAAGCATCAGAGCGGTAACTACAGGTATTCAAGATGATAAATGGATTGAAATAAAAGTTGGTTTGACTGAGAAAGATGAAGTAATTAGCGGTCCTTTCAATATCGTTTCAAAAACTTTAAAGCATGGCGATAAACTTAAAAAAGTGAGCCGTGAAGAATTGTTTGAAGTGAAGAAATAGTTACGATTTGAAAATATGTGAATGCACAGATGTGTGAATGTGTGTATTTGAGAATGTGAGAGTGGGTATACAAATTTATTTTGGTTGAGTTGTCAGTTGTTGTGTCTCCTGACCAAAAAATATAAGCGAGCAGCTAACCCAAAACCCCTTTTCCTTCTCTCACCACTACAATTTCTTCTTCGGTGCAATCAACTATGGTGGATGGAACAATATCACCCACTCCGCCATCAATCACACAATCCACTTGGTATTCAAATTTATCATGAATTTCAGTAGGGTCGGTCATATAATCTATTATCACATCATCGTGGTGAATGGTGGTTGCCACAAGGGGCACACCTAATTCGCTAATAATGGCTTGGGCTATCGCATTGTTGGGCACACGGATACCAATGGTTTTCTTATTGCCTGCAAAATATTTAGTTACGTTGTTGTTTGCTTTCAAAATAAAAGTGAATGCACCAGGTAGGTTGTTTTTCATCAACCTGAAAACAGCCTTGTCAAGCACGGCTGTATATTCTGAAATGTGCGATAAACTCACACAAATCAAAGAGAAATTTACTTTCTCAACCTTTTTGCCCGTAATCTTACACATGCGCTCAATGGCTTTTTTGCTATCTAGTCTGCAGCCCATGGCATAAATGGTATCCGTTGGAAAAATAATCACCCCATCTTTATTCAAGATGTCGATTACCTTTTTCAAATCACGGGGGTTTGGATTTTTTGAGTGCAGTTCGAGTATCATTATTTAACCGAATTTAATTTTGAGCTTTGGATGTAGTTTGTGTCCACACTAATAACGGCAGAGTGAGGCAAAGAGTCGACCATATATTTTTTGAGTTTGAGGTCTTCCATATTCAAGTTCTCTAGCACTTTTACATAGATGCTATCCATATCGGCAGGGTTGTTTAAGTAGTATTGAAAAGTGTTATTGAAATCATTGGCTGTCACAGCATATTTCCTATAAATGAAATCATAATAATCAGATGAAAGTTTTTTTGCAGAATCAGCCGCTAAATTTTTTTGGTTAATAAGCGCATCCACAAAATGTAATTCACTTAGCATCTGTTGCATTTTTTCCGATGATATCAAGTTGTTTGGTTTTTCGGCTGTGTTTTGTTTTCCATCCTGACAAGCGAAGAGCCCCATCAAAAAAGCCGATAAAATCAATGACAGAAATATTTTGTTATTATTCAACATAAGCATTTTAATTTCGCACAGTATGATAGCTGCAAATATTGATAAAATAAAGCAACAAATAGGCATGGGTGTGCAACTAATTGCTGTAAGTAAAACAAAGCCCGTGCCAATGCTAATGGAGGCCTATCAGGCAGGGCAGAGAGCATTTGGTGAAAATAAGGTGCAAGAGCTATTGGCTAAGCAAGCCGAATTGCCTGCCGATGTGGAGTGGCATTTGATTGGTCATTTGCAAAGCAATAAGGTTAAGCCGATTGCACCTTTTGTGTATTTAATACATTCGGTAGATGGATTTAAGCTATTGGAGGTGATTAATAAAGAAGCTCATAAAAATAACCGTGTTATCAATTGCTTGTTGCAGATTTTCATTGCTGATGAAGAAACCAAATTTGGTTTGTCTGAAGCAGAGGCCGAAGAATTGGTGCATAGCACTGCTTTTGAGCAAATGGCAAACATTAAGATTGTTGGTTTGATGGGTATGGCAACTAATACAGATGACGAGACCAAAATAACAGCAGAATTCAAAGGTCTAAAAATCTTTTTTGATAGATTGAAAGAACATCGCAGCGCTAACTTCGAACTCTCAATCCTAAGCATGGGGATGAGCAGCGATTATATGCTGGCTGTGGAAGCGGGAAGCAATATGGTTAGAGTGGGGAGCTCTATATTTGGAACGAGATAAAATTAATGGCAATTAGCTCTGAGAAATTTATTTGATAAATCCCTCAAAAGTGTCCATTTTTGAAGCCAATTAATTGAGTATGAAAATAGAACAGTTGTATACAAACTGCTTAGCACAAGCAGCTTACTATATTGAGTCAGATGGAGAGGTAGCTATCATTGATCCATTGCGCGATTACCAGATGTATATTGATAAAGCGGCTGCAGATGGGGCAACTATTAAATATATTTTTGAAACACATTTTCATGCTGACTTTGTTAGTGGTCATATTGATTTGGCTAACAAAACAGGTGCTAAAATAGTGTATGGTCCTACCACACAAACTACTTATCCAGCGCATGTGGCTGAAGATGGTGAGATGCTTAACTTAGGTAAATTAAATATTAAAGTACTTCATACTCCTGGGCATACACCCGAAAGTTCTTCATATTTATTGATTGATGAAAAAGGTAAAGACCATTGCGTTTTTACAGGTGATACTTTATTTGTGGGTGATGTAGGAAGGCCTGATTTACTTGATGGTATTATGACAAAAGAGCAATTAGCAGGGATGATGTATCATTCACTAAAGAAGCTAACTGCTTTGGCTGATGATGTGATTGTATATCCTGCTCATGGTCCAGGTAGTGCTTGTGGCAAAAACATTGGCAAAGAAACATTTAGCACCATTGGCGAACAAAAGAAAAACAATTACGCATTGCAACCAATGCCTGAAGCGGAGTTTATATCTGTTGTGACAGAGGGTATATCACCTGCACCTGCCTATTTTTTCAAAGATGCTAAATTGAATAAACATGGCTATACCAGTTTTGAGGACGTGATTGAAAAAGGGTCAAAAGCAATAAATGTGGCCGAATTTGAAGACGAGATGAAAAAAGGTGCCAGCATTATTGATACCCGATTGCCAGATAATTTTGAATTGGGTTTCATTCAAGGAGCCATCAATTTTGGCTTGAATGGACAATACGCCATATGGGCCGCAACCATGCTTGATATTCATGCACCTATTTTATTAGTTGCCAAACCAGATACAGAAAAAGAATCATTAGAACGCTTAACCCGTGTGGGTTTTGATAATATTTTAGGATACCTTGAAGGAGGTTTTGAAGCTTGGGTAGGTGCAGATAAAAAATATGATATGGTTATTTCTATATCAGCTGAAGAGTTAGCTCTGGACTCAAAGCATAATCCTAAAGCCAAGATTGTGGACGTGAGAAAACCTACTGAATACAAGACAGCTCATGTAAAAGTAGCTGAGAATATTTCTTTGGCTGAATTGCCCCAACAAGTTGAAAGCCTGGATAAATCAGGCGAATATTTGATTCATTGTGCAGGTGGATACAGAAGTATGGTGGCAGCTAGTTTTATGAAATCAAAAGGCATCCGCAATGTCAAAAACGTGTGGGGTGGTTTTGAAATGATAAAAAAAGAAGAAGTAGAGATTGTGGAAGCTCAAGCTTAATAGGATTTTATTTAAGAATTCATAGACAACACATACTCAATCACAGTGTTTATAAAACCTAGGAAGAGTCATTATTTCCTTTCGTTTATTATTGTTTTATTTGCCAAGCTATTATTGAAAATATAAACCTTATAAACTTATAACGATATGTATACTATTAAATTTGGAACAGACGGTTGGCGAGGAATCATTGCCGATGAATTTACAGTTGAAAATGTAAAACGTGTTGCACAAGGTACAGCCCAATATATTAAGAGTAAACACCCCGAAAACTTAAGCATCGTGCTTGGTCATGATTGCCGTTTTGCAGGTGAGTTATTTGCTGAAACAACTGCCAAAGTGATGTGTGCCAATGGCATCAAGGTAAAATTGGCTAAAAACTTTGTTAGCACACCTATGATAAGTTTAGGTGCGGTTAAACACAAGGCTGCTTTAGGTGTAATTATCACTGCAAGTCACAATCCTCCAGAATACAATGGATTTAAATTAAAAGCTCATTATGGTGGTCCTTCTAGCCCTGCCACTATTGATGAAGTGGAAAAAGCCATACCAGAAACAGTTACAGCTTCTCTTAAATCAATCGAAGAATTAGTAAATGAAGGTATGATTTCTTATGTTGACTTAGAAACCTTATATATTGATGAAGTGAAGAATGGTTTTGATTTAAAAGCCATTAAAGAATGTGGCAAAAAATGGGGTTATGATGCCATGTATGGCGCTGGTCAAAATGTTATGAAAAGCATTTTCCCGGAAATTACTTTATTGCATTGTGATTACAACCCAAGTTTCAAAGGACAAGCACCCGAGCCTATTCATAAAAACTTAAAAGAATTTAGTGCATTAATCGAAGCGAGTAAAAACATCGATTGCGGATTGGTTACGGATGGAGATGCTGATAGAATAGGGCTTTATAACAAGGCAGGTAAATTTGTAGATTCACATCACATTATTTTGTTATTGGTGCATTACCTTCATAAATAC
>Ga0214921_10006263_pt1 | contig 16385 bp, 15 predicted proteins | sample LL1505_MetaG_FD_177992 | JGI IMG/M metagenome (GOLD analysis project Ga0214921, IMG submission 177992) | Freshwater microbial communities from Lake Lanier, Atlanta, Georgia, United States - LL-1505 | ecosystem: Environmental > Aquatic > Freshwater > Lake | place: USA: Georgia | collected...
CTCTGACTACCACCACCAACATTCGGGGGTGGGGGAGAATTGCTGTGTGGTCTCTGACTACCACCACCAGAACAACCTTCACCACGACCACCAACATTCGGGGGTGGGGGAGAATTGCTGTGTGGTCTCTGACTACCACCACCAGAACAACCTTCACCACGACCACCAACATTTGGGGGTGGAGGAGAATTGCTATGTGGTCTCCGAGTTGCAGCACCACCACCAGCAGAATCAGCAAATTGCTGAGATTGGGTTGGTTGTGGTGAATAACTCATCGATCTCGGAGGTTGAACACCACCAGCGACAAATGCACCACCACCACCAACATTTGGGGGTGTAGGAGAATTGCTGTGTGATCTCCAAGTTGCAGCACCACCACCAGCAAGAGATTGACCACTACAATCAACAGATTTCTGGATTGGTGCTGGTGCGGGTGGTTGTGGTGCTGGAATTTCTTTTGCAGCAGCCTTTGCCTCAGCAGAAGCCTTTCCCTTAGAAGCAGCCTTTGCAGCAGCCTTTGCAGCAGCCTTTGCCTTAGCAGCCTCAGCAGCAGCCTTTGCCTCAGCAGGTGTAAGCCATTGATTTACAGGAGCGGGAGCAGCAGCCTTAGCAGCAGCCTCAGCAGCCTCAGCAGCCTCAGCAGCCTTAGCAGCATCAGCATATGTAATCGGTTTTTTGGTATTTCCAGTATATCCGGACATTAATAAACTAAAGAAAGTATCAAAATATCAATAATTTTTGATTGAATTAACCATCAATTTTTTATAATTATAACATTTTGTTTTCACAAAACAAAAAAATTCCCATCATTACAATGAGTTTTGTATTTTTTGTAATTTTGCTCTCAAAATTTCAAGGTTAGTAAAATTGAGACTTCCTTCCTCTGGATTCTGACTCTCTAACTTCCAGATTTTCTTCTCCAAATTTGCGATTGTTGTTTCGATTGGTGTCTGAGTCTTTGGAGAATTCTTATTGATTCCTCCAACAGTTGAAGAAGTAGATGGTCCAGATGAGCAACCAGATGGAATTTGAATTTCTCGAATGACTCGTCCTTTTTTGATTTTCAATATTCCTTCCCGAGAAAGTGGTTCAGTCGCTGATGAAAGTGGAACAAAATTCGCTTGTAATGTAAAAGGGTTCTCACCAAAAGGTGAATAAACCGGAGTTCTAAGTTGTGAATAAGACCCCATCACATTTTCTCCAATCGCCGGTGGTTGAGAACTGAAAAGAGAAAAATTACTTACATGTCCTCCTCCAAAACTCCAAGGACCCTGTTCTTGAAATGGAGAATACTGAGCATTCGCAGGTCCTCCTCCAAAATGAGTCGCATTCGTTCCGATAGTTCTTTCAACCGATGGAAAAATGGAACCATGTAGAGAAGGCGACAATGCTCGTTCTTCAAATTGCTCAAAAGGAGACTCTGAATGTCCGATTTCACTCCTCAAATCAATTGAAGGAGTTGTCGGCCGTAGAGGACAGTAATCTTTAAATTTATTGTATCCTTTCGAAATTGAAATAATCACAGTGTGCTCAAACTTCGGATTTGATGGGTTCGCAGTCATCGAGATGAATGTGTTGATTCCATTATCATATCCAACAACAAAAATGTCAAAGAAACAAAAAAACTCAATTTTTTGTTGTTGTGTCAGTCCTTTGAAAAAAGCAAGAATTTCGTCTCCTCTTGGAGTTTTTTTCCAAAAGGTTGAATTTGTCAGATTCACAAAAAAACATTGTTTTTTTGCGTTCGATTTTATATGTTCAATAATCCGCATGATTGCGTGATTAATGAATGAAAAATGTTTGAATTGAAAAAAAGTCATTGTTTTTTATAACATAAAAATCCTCTTTATTTACCATCGATTTTTTTACAAATCTACAATTTCCTTCGCAACCTTAACAACATCTTTCTCTTGCTTTTTCGCATGTGTATCCAGCTTTTTCTTATTTCTTGCGACCACGGCTCGAATAGCATCGACAGATATCAGTGGAAGTTTCGGCTCAATTGAATAAAGCATAAATTTCTCCCATGCTACCCACTCAAATGTGGTTGGGTAATACATTTCGAGTTCCTTGCTTTTCATCTCGGTCTCCAAGCACTTCGGTAAAATACTCGCAGACCCCTTCGGTAATACCATCATCAATTGTTCAAAAGGATGAAATGGTGTCCCACATTCAAGCGTAATTCCATTAATATCCTTTATTTTCTTCAAGTAGGCGTTCAAATCACTGGCAAATGGACAGTAATGGTATGGGTTATACCAATTCCAGCACACTTCTCCGTCGAAGTAATATCGCACTACGAATACCAGTCCATCGAAGTAATTCTTACAAATTTCTTCAATATCCGGCGCATCCAATAGAACATCATAATATTTCTTTTTCCAGTCCTTTTGTGTATAGTCCATTACGGAAGAACAGTTCTTAAATAATGGATTGAATGGAACGCGTTCCCATTTCCATTTATCCTCCGCATAATGGTCATCAAAGTTTGGGGGTTTCGGGGTCCGCTTTCGCTTTTGTAAGAAAATCAAATTTGATTCTTCGCTTCGAGCAAGTGCCTCGAATATTTCCGCCAAAAACCGATGATTTATGACCGTTCTTCCAGCCACATCTTTTAATAAGAGGTGGTCCTTTATTTTCGCGAAACATCGGGAATAGACCCCAATCATGAAATCCACGCCATTATTTTGAATACTCAGCGACGGGATATGATGTAGAAAATCGTTCCCAAGGAAGAATCCGAGAAACACATAGTCCGATATCAGGTTATCCGCGTTATACGGGACCCCCGCCAACCCAGCACTCATTTCCTTCTGAATAAGGCCACTCAATTTCTCGATATTCACGAACAAAAATTCGGGGCCTGATTTGTTTTCACGTATGTGTGCGTTTTCCCGAATTAACATAACTCCGCGCCTCTTCAATGAGAGGGACAACATAATCAGGTCGGCGTCCATTCCATAAATACAGATAGACTCCTTTGGTGGAATATTCGTCGCTCGAATATGTCCCATTATCTTGTGTTCTCCCTCTCCAGAAACATTCGCATCATTTAAGAAAACGACCGGCTTCCCGAAATAGTTGGATTTAATTGCATTTTGGATTGCGTCCGAGAGAGCGTTCATAAAAAGCGTTCCCGGAGTTATCTGATTCGTATCCAGCAACTCCTCCTTGAAAACGCCGTATTTCTTTTTGATATCATTCTCCCATTCTTTCATTATGGGGCCTTTGTATCGGCGAAGACGCTGTTGATGCATTTTTGCCATAGGGACCGGTCCATCCATGAAAAAACCGACGGTTTTTGATGGATTTGCAGTATTTATTACGTGGCGCGTATAGCGAATAACATCATAAATAAGATGATTTTGTCTCTCATGTAAAGACTTTTTGATTAGAACATCGTAATTTAGACGAGCATAGCATTGATAAACGATTCCATTGAAATCGAAAAATAGATGGTCTGGATTTTCAAAATGACATATAATGTCTTCGTTGTATTTCCGAGTGAGCCAGTTAAAAAATTGTGGGATTCCCATTTTATATAATTAGTGAGTATTATTTATACTGTTATTATTCAATTTTTTTTGTTTTTAATATTATATATGTTAGCCCTTCATTATTTTGAAAATAGTTTAAGTGGAATATTTCTATTTATAATTATTATTTTTGGAGATTATCTTGGAAATATGTTTCCATGTGGTTTCCAAAAATTATTTAATCGTAATATATACTGTAAATATATAGTTTCATTTTTTATATTATTTATTGCAATTATATTATCAAATGAAAAATTAGCTAAAAATAAAAGTATATTATTATTATTTGGTATAACATGCTTACTTTATATATGGTTTTTATTCATGACAAAAATGCATGTATATTTTTTTATTAGTCTAATTGCTATATTGTTTGTTTTATACGCATATATTCAATATTATGACTATCACAAATTAGAAGAAAAAGAGAAAAAGACATATAATATAATCACATTAACATTTTTCATATTAGCGATTATAATTACAGTAGTCGGATTTTTACTATATTACGGAGAAAAAAAATATGAATATAAAAAGATGTTTAGTTGGAATACTTTCTTTTTTGATACAATAAAATGTAATACAACACCTCCAAAAGGAACATTTAAAGATTATTTTTTAGCAATCTTCAACAAAAATAATATCTAATATATAAACATGCCTTTTTATAGGAAATTGACTGAATATTGCGCAAAAAAGATTTTTAATCCAGATTTTCCAATAATTGAAATCAATCGTGATACACCCAAATCTACAATCTCAAATTTTATAAAAATACATAAAGATGTAATAATAAAAGTTGATGAGTTTGTTAAGCGTCGCGGTAAAAATGGATTAGTTAAAAAAACAAATGATGTTGATAAAATAATCGCGTTTATGGAGGAAAATCAAAAATATTCCCATTTTATTCTCGAAAAAACATTCAATATTATTGAAGAAAAATACTTTTGTATCCAGTATCATAACAATAAGAAGCGTTATATTTTTAATGATAATGGTGGAATAAATTGCGATGACCCATACAAAAACGCAAGAATTACCGATTCTATTAAAGAATATGAAGAGACCAGTGTTATTTATCAATTAGATGCTATGTTTGATTCATTATACTGTCATAGTCTCGAAGTTAATCCTCTTATATTAACCGATTCAGATTATTTACCGATTGATTTCGCAATTGAATTCGACAATTGTGGCCTATCTTTTTGGAAAGATGAGCATCGCCAGTATTATGATGCTTCCCATAAAGAGGAAAGTGCATCAGTTGAAGTTGAAAAAAATATTGCAGTTTTAGACGAGGCCTCTAATGCGAGTTTAAAATTGAAAATTATTAATCCATCTGGAAAAATTGCGACACTTGTCGCAGGTGGAGGCGCCTCCGTTTTATATACAGATGCAATCGTTAATGCTGGATATGCGAATGAGCTATATAATTATGGAGAATACAGTGGAAATCCAACTGAGGATGAGTTGTATCAATACTGCTCCCTATTTTTTGAGAATTGGTTTGAAGGAATGTTGAAAGAAGGGCCAATCTTATTTATTGGAGGAGGAATATCCAATTTTACCGATGTTGCGAAAACATTCAAAGGAATAATACGCGCGATTAAGAAGTTTTCGGCCCAATTTCAGGAAAAGAATGTGGCTGTATGGGTAAGGAGAGGAGGCGTCGGTGAAAAGGAGGGATTACGATTGCTACGGGATACCCTTGAAGAGCTCTCAATTGATAGCCACATCTATGGAAGCGAAATCCCGATTACCGAGATTGTATCAATGGCGCTTTCAATGACGAGTATTCAACTTCCGGAATATACAATCGAAGATGTATTACTTACAGATACCCCGAGGGAAATCTCGCTCTGGAATGACTATATTATTTTCATCGGTCATAATTCAACGATTATACAGCGTATTCTGGATTATGATTATTACATTGGGAAAGAAAAGGGGTCTGTGTTAGGAGTTTATGACCCATACACCAAAAAAGACACTTACAAAAACTACTTCTGGGGACGCCAAAAAATAAAAATCCTTATTACATCAAACATAAGCGCAATCACAATTCCAGAAGGGAGCACAGTAGCCGTATATAACTATTTGTCAATTCGTAGTTGTGTTCAATCTACGAAGAAGTTTGCAGATATCCCCGCGATCAAAATGTTCTATATTATTGCGGAGGGGATACCCGAAGCAACTACTCTCGAATTAGCCGAATATTTGCGAATCCGCGGTAAAACCCTATTAGGTCCTTCATCAGTAGGAGCGATTAAATCTGGAATAAACGGCCAGCGTGTCGGAAGTGTGGGTGGCCTTATGGACAATATTCAGCGCTGTAATTTAGCCACGGAGGGATACGTCGCAATTATAACGAAGTCCGGTGGTTTGCTGAATGAAATGATTAATTATGTTGAGAGGCTTGGTCTCGTAGTTGGGGAGGCGGTATCTATTGGTGGGGACCGTTATCATGGTGTCCGTTTCATAGATTTGGTCAATTATTATATGGCTGATGATAAGATACGTGTCATTATTATGGTGGGTGAATCAGGTGGTATTGAGGAATTGGAGGCGACTAATATTGTTCAAACGAAACCTGTCATTGCGTGGTGTAGTGGAACAAGCAATGACAAATTCGAGAAGAAAATAGAGTTTGGACACGCTGGATCATCATCGCTGTCCGTCTATGAAGACGCCTCTTATAAGAACTACTTTATGAGAAAGTCGGGATTTATTGTTCCGGAAACATTTGAAGAAATCGGAAAATATATTCAGAAATATAAGAGAGCTACTGAGAAGACTGATGGCCGAATTGTTCCCATCGATTTGTCAGAAGCAATCTCAAATGGGCTTATCCGAAATGTCCCCAATTTTAGTTCTGGAATAACGGATGAGCGAAATGACTTAAAATATCGGGCAGACCCCATTGACCAAATCATCGAGAAAGACTATTCTCTCGGTTATACAATCGGGCTCATCTGGTTAAATATACGCCTCCATAATTGGGCCTCCAAATTCATTGAAAAAATATTGGCCATTATGGCGGACCATGGCCCCGCTGTAAGTGGGACGCAAACCGCAATAATAACCGCCCGAGCCGGAAAAAATATAACGGAGTCTGTCGCGTCTGGAATCTTAACGATTGGGCCACGATTCGGTGGCGCGATAGAGGACGCCGGAAAGGATTTCTATGAAGCCTATAAATCCAAAGAGAAACCAGCTGATTTTGTTGAAAGAATGAAAACGTCCGGTAAATATATTATGGGGATTGGTCATCGTATAAAATCAAAATTCAACCCAGATAAGCGCGTAGAAGTTATTAAAAAATATGTGGCATCTTCATTTCCTGAGTGGAATGTTCTTAGATATGCGATTGAAGTCGAGCGTATAACATTAGAAAAGAAGTCGAATCTAATATTAAATGTGGATGGTGCAATTGGAGCCTGTTTAATAGATTTACTATTACATTATAAAGTGGATATATCAAAAGTCCATGTCTTGAATGGATTCTTCGTTTTAGCAAGAACGATCGGTTTTATTGGTCATTATCAGGAGCAAAAAATACAGAATAATGGACTCTATCGCGCAAATGAGTGGGATTATGACTTTTTAGATACATAGTAGTATCCAGCGAAGCCAGCTACTGAACCTAATAAAAACCCATATTTCATTACTTTTTTAATGAAAATTCTTTTTTCCTGTTTTTCTTGAATATATGACTGATTGAAATTTGATAAAGTTTTAACTGCTCTTTCTGAGCATTTGAGTTGATTTACGAGAATTACATTAGTATCATAGACTGTATTATACTTTTGTTTTTCTTCTTCTAATTGTTCTTCCAGTTTTTCTTTTTTATAGCGATATTCGACTGCGTGTTTCACTATTTGATGTAATATATCTTTTTGCATCTGTCCATCATAATTCAAGAATTTATCCACATATTTAATTATTTCAAAGTCAATATCATCATAAATAACAAAGTTCTCAATTTCTTCTATTCCAATAGACATTATTTCATAATAATATTATTTTATACAATAATATACGAGAAAAAGTAATATAAAAAGAATGTATTAGTATATAATTATGAGTGATACAGAAGATTATGATGTCATTGAAAACGAAAACGAAAAATCAAAAGAAGAAACTACTCTAAAAGAAGAACCCGTTCAAAAAAAGAAGAGGAAACATTTAGAGGTTAAACCCGACTATTTTAAAACGGAAGATGAGAGAAGAACTGAAATTAAGGTGCTACTGAATCAGTTGGCTGATTTAGGAATTATCGCAAGTATTCCAGGAATGAAAGATTTTCTTAAACACTCTCAACTATTTATTAAAGAAGGAGTATATTGGGAAGGAAGAATTCGGCTAACTGGAACTAATCGAGTTTTGCGTGGATTTTTAACAAATAGAAAGAATAAAGTATCTGATATTACTTTAAAGTATGAAAAAGAGTAATTACTTACGAAGAGCAGACGGTAAATTACCAGAAAAAAATTGAGGTGAGCGCTGTAATTGTAGTTGTGGCTTTGGCTGAGGTAATTGTTCTTTTGGCTCTTCCACGGGTTGGGTTGGTCTCTGTAATTGAGATGGTAGTGTTCTAACAGTTTTTTGCACTTGATTTTGTCTAATTGCTATATTGCTTGGGGTTAAACCAGAACGACGCATTCCTCCACAACTGCACGGCATGATATAATTATAATAATATTTTTATAATTATGAATAATGAAAAACAATCATTAAATTTCGTTTTAGAAATGAGACAAAGATTTAATCAACCTAAATTTTTCATTGAATTTGGTGAAATATTTGATAATTTACGTGATAGTCAGGACCCCGACCTAAATAACATGTTTTTATTCGCGGAAGAAGCTTTTAAAGATAAAAAACCGGTTTGGTATGTCTTAACTATCTTAATTGCGAACTTTGGTAAAATTATTATTTATCATCTAAAATCAAAAAAAGATGCAAATATTTTAGAGGCGATTGATAAAAAACCGTCGTATCTTGTTGGTCATGCAGTTGTCAAGAAAAGTTTAGATGACTATATTTATTCATATGGATATGGTGAATATTTATACTATCTTCTTCTAAATCAAATGAATACAAATAGTTTACCAAAAGAAGCCTTACAATTAATCCGATATAAAGATGCTGATATTAATGAATCTGAACACTCTAATATAGTTAAATTTCGCAGGTATTTTGAAGTTAAAGAAAATAAATTGAACTTTGATAAAATGAAAAAGAAGTATATTCCATTATTAAAACTATATTTTGAAAATAATGGTCTCTATATGTAATATGGACGGGAAGCAGAAAAGTGGAGGTAAATACATAAAAAGCCAATTATCACTTCCAAAAAAAGGTGATAAAGTAGAAATTATCATAAAACCATATAAAAGTAAAATTACTAAGATTGGAATTATAAAGGATGTTCTAACTAAGAAAAAATATCATTCCCGTGGACATAAAGTTCGCTTGGAAGATGGGACTATTGGTAGAATCGTGAAAAAATTGAAATAAATTATACATTTATTTTTCATAACTAAAAATGGCCGATAGACGTATTCAACAAGAACTAAGAGAATCTGGAACAAACCAGAATCCAAATATTAAATGGGACCTTAAAGATCCATCTGATAACAAAAAATGGTGGGCCATCATAATTGGACCAGAAGGAACTCCATATCATGGATTTAAGTTGACTCTTAACATTACATTACCGGATAATTATCCTTTTTCCCCTCCACAAGTTTCTTTTACAGCAAACATTTGGCACCCAAATGTTGGCACAGATGGAAGAATATGCTTGGATATACTCCAAGGAAACTGGACTCCGGCTCTGAAATTGTCATCAGTGTTGCTTAGTATTAGCAGTCTTTTGGGGGACCCAAATCCAGCGAGTCCCCTCAATGGTGAAGCTGCAAGGCAATATATATACAACCGTGATGAATACAACCAAAAAGTAATCGAGACTTGTTCCCGAAATTTTGAAAAAATCTGAAAACACTAACGTGTTTTTGACTTTATAACAATATAGAAATTTAGATAAAATGCGAATATTATCCATAGAGCGTATGGAACAAGCAACCAGAATGAAATTGGTGAGTTTTTCCAACTGATCCATAATAGATAAGCTGTTAGTCCAATTATCGCGATAAGCGGCTTTTGTAATTTGAAAAAGATTACTGACCACAAAAAGTTAAGGATGAGTTGAGCTTCATATGGCCCAAAGTATTGAGTTAGGAATGTAGGTTGTTCTAAATAGAACAGATTAAAAACTCTTCAAGTTTTTAATCTCTTAAGTTTATATTTCACATAGTGAAATATAAACTGAACATTGCCGACAAACCGATTAGTAAGTATAAAATTGTCCACGCGATTGGAAAAACAATTGGAGGTGGAGTTAGAGGAGATTGTTTCAATTTGCTATACCATAGCCTATTTTTTTCCGACAGGTTTTATTTTACATTGTAAAATAAAACATCTAAATATAAAAATCTATGATTTTTATATTTCAGGTTTCCACCCAAGTGCATTTACAATAAATGTTCCAGCGAATGGTTGTAGGACAAGTAAGATTTTCCAAATAACTATAAATCACATCGTGATTTATAGTTCTAGAGTTTATATATGACAAAGTCATATATAAACTGTACAATATTTGCGTCCATTCGTTCTAATTAGTATATAATAATATTATATTTGATAAATGAAAGAATACACATTTAAATTATATGATAATTTTTTACCAAATCCGACCGTTATAAAACCCCATCACGTAATCGTTAATTTTAAATACTGTAATTTATCGGAGCTATCTTGGATAGACGAGGATTTTAATACAAATTTATTTACACTTCCAGATACAATTAATTATTTTGATATGAGTTATAATTCAATATACGCCTTTTATAAAGGGTCGAGCCACGATTATTCCCTACCAGAGAACCTCAAAATATTTAACGCCTCTTTTAATAAACTCGATTTCATTTCTGATAATATTCCCAAACAATTAATTGCTTTGAATGTTTCAAATAATACTGTTAAATACATCCCGAAACTTCCTGAAACACTTAAAATGTTAAACGGTTCATTTAATACAATTAAATGGTTTGATCAAGAATTACCCAATTTAGAAAAATTGAACCTGTCATATAACCACATTTACTACTTCCGGTTTGACCGCTTGAAGGACAATTTGCGATTCTTAGATTTATCAGGGAACCAACTAAAAGAAATAACTGGGAATGTATTTCCCGCGAATATAGAGGTCATTCGATTAATGGACAACCGTTTAGAGGAGATTCCGGAGCTACCTCCCAATTTGAAAGAACTGGATGTTAGCCATAATAAAATAAAAACGATTACGAATTATCCGGCATCACTTGTGGAGCTGGATGTGAGTCATAATGTATTAGAATCCCTATGTGATACAGTCATGGGTTGTAATGAATTGAAAAAACTGAATTATGAGGGAAATGATACAATTGAAATCTCATTCGAGGCCCTGCGATGGATCGATAATCAGTTCCATAAAACACATGTCGAAAAAGAAATCAATTTGAAGGAGATTTATTCACAGACGGGAGATGAGATGAAATCTGTCTATGATGACGCGCAAAACGCCCACGATATTAAAATAAGGGGTGATATATTGAAGTGTATTGAATTGATAGTTCAGACTGATGAAGTCCCTGCGCTTTCATTTGATGAAAGTTGTGATTTTTTGAAGGATAAATTTAAGATTGAGGACACAGTTGATATATTGCGAGAGTTTATGGAAGAAGAGCTAAGAGTTGGGGGAAAGTGCTACAAATTTTGTGATTTATTCCCATATATTCACAATCGGGTTATCAAATATGGGGATGACCTTATTTTTGTATTAGAGGAGGAAATACAGAAATCGAAGAAGGTCTGCTTTACTGGGCGGATTGAGGCATATATTTCGAGTTTGGCCGGTTTCTATAAAGATATTGTCTATTCCCCTTCACTTAACGATACGATTCTAGCAAAAATAAAGCAGATAAAGAATAAACTTCATAAGGAGCGCATCCCGCCAGATTCGTTGAATTATCAAGTGGAACTCAAATTTTATATGGAGGAATACATGCGTGAGTCCAAGTTCAATGAGGAAATGATTGCTGTGTGGCTATCGCCAATCGTTGAAATGATTGATGATATCGTTAAACAGTTGGAGGATCATTACAAGAAACCGATTCGCGAAGTCGTTGATATAATAAAAATGCGGAAAGTTATAAAGCAGTATTTCATTCAAAATTTATAAAAATTAAATATTTTATTATATAAATGATATGTGATATAAAAAAATTAGTTGAAAAAATTAATCATATATTGTTAAAATATTATCCAGTCAAAATATCATTTGATAAAATAAATACTTTATCTCATTTTCAGATTTTAAGTAATAATTATGAACTATTTTTAACAATAAATATAGATATAGATGGAGTTATTCTGAATGGAGAATATAAAAATTATCAAATCGTAAAAGTTATAACAACAAAGATATTTGACTGGGAAAAATATATATTATTATATGTATCATTGTTAAATAAATCATTTAATCCATCTATAAATCAAACAAAATTTATTTATCATCTTCATTCATATAATTATATAGATATTCTGAATATTAAAAAATTGGTAATAAAAAATAAAGAAACTGGAAAAACAATTGAATATAAAGTAGAGTATACTGATAAAAGATCATATAAATTACCTTGGAATAATATTATTCATAAAGATATAATAAAAAAAGACAATCATTTTTATTTAGAATCATTTTCAGTTAACGATAATTATAAAAACCTTAAAATAGAAATAGATAGGTTGATAAAAAATAGAGATAAATATAAAACTATTCATTTTCATTTGAATAATAATGGCGGTGGTGATAATGTTCCTTGTAATATAATAATAAGATGTCTGGTTGGAAGAAAAGAAAGATGGATGAAGAGAATAAAAAAAATAAAAAAAGGAATAATGATCCACCGAAAAACAAATAAAATATGGGAATGGGATTGTTGGAAAGAAGAAACTGAAAGTCATCATCCAAATATTGGTCTTGTTAAAAAATTAAATTTAGATAATTTACCAAATTATGAATCAAAATATAATGGAAAAATATATTTACATATGAATACACAAAATGGTAGTGCTACTTGGTTTTTTATAACATATTTAATTTATGCTTTTGCTAATAAAATTCATAGATATTCTAAAAAATGTTATGGTCAAAATATAAAATATGGCACGATTGAAAGCGATAATTTAATATTATTAGGTCATTCTAACACGAGTTCCGGAGATGGAAATGATGTATCAATAAATTTCAATAATATTGAAATAAGATGTCCAACTGAACAATTTGTATCAAGTTCTATAAAAAAATATGATTGGAATCGATTTTGGAGAGAAACTTAATTTAAGGAAATATGTGTGATGTTGTTGATGCGGAAGGTTATAAAACAGTATTTAATTCAAAATTTATAAAAATATATTATTGTATTATGTAAATGGGTTATAAATGTAAAATAACTGAAATTGAAAAAGGTGAAAGTAAACAATATGCGACTGCTTATACATATTTCTCAGATGATAAACCAATCGGTCGAGTAGTTCTTACAAAAAAAATTGCAGGTAAATGGAAAGATTGGTATCTTTTATCAAATGTTATAATATATCCTGAATATAGAGGATTGGGTTTATGTGATAAGATGTTGAAATGTGTGCTTAAAAAATATATTGATAAAAAAGTATATTTAGAAGTAGAAGAAAATAATATACCAGCAATAAAATGTTATACAAAATGTGAATTTAAGATAAAAGATAGAGATAAAAAAAATATAGTTATGATTAAATAAAAATTCAAACTGATAAATGTTGTATTCTTTTTATTGAGTTTTTCTTTGTGAAAATTTATAAAAATCCATCTCATGGATTTTAAGGCGATTTGTCATAGCAACGTTTGAACAAAACAACTAGATATGCGTGGACTTTGCGAAGGCCTTGTATATTATGATTCGCAATCATAGCATGAATCATATCAAGACCTTTCTTCATTCGTTCGTCAAACAGATTCTGTTCATATGTTCTCGCAGTTGGAGATGATTTGGATTGATGATAGAGCTCAAATTGTGGAGAAATTGATGACATCACGCGAAGTATCGAGTCAATTTGAATGACAGTAGGAAATTCTATTTGTCTCTCAGATTGTGTCCGGACATATTCCTCAATGAGACATTTCAGAGATTCTATCAAATGTGTTTGGTTAGTTTGATTTATCGTCAGTTTTGTTTCAAAACTAAGCAGAACACCTGCAATACAACGTTGATGTGATAAAGCAGTTGATAGACTACTACCGACATCTTGAATCTTTGATTCTAAACTTGATGCTGTTTCTGAAAGGCGACTCATCAATTCAATATGTTCCTTTGCTGAATTCAGAAACTTCATGATTTCTTCCTTTTTGGATGAGAATTCATTTACAAATTGATCAAATGTTTTTCGAAAAATTGTTATCGATGAGATCAATATCTGACGTGATTCTGGTAGAATTTGTTTAAGAATCATTCGAATCATTCCAAAAGTCGATTCAATTTGAGAAATGAGAGATTCAATCATTGAACAGTGTTGAAGCAGTTCAAATACAGAATTACTCATTCCATCAAATGTCTCGATGTTGAACTCCATTACGTTGATTGCTTGAACGCAATTTTGGATGTTCGAAAAATTCATTTGCGCAATGATAAGATGAATCTTCAATTGATTCAAGAAACGCTCAATCGGAATTGATGGAGTTGTAATTCGTGAATGAGTGTTTTTCAAATAAATCGAGAGATTTTGTAAAAGTTGAAACACTTCATCTTGGGTTATTTCTGAAGAGGCCAAAAGAAAAAGAATTCTTTTAACTTCTATTATATTTCTGATACATTTGTTTTGGTTAATTTTAAAATTTAAATCTTTGGGTGTTTTCTTTATGCGTGGCATGTTTGAAAAGTTAAACATTATTTATTTTACTTGTATTACCATCAATTTTTTGTAAAAATTGAATATAAAAATTGTAGTATATTGTCTACTAATAAAAATGTTTATAGGTATAGATGAAACAAAAGAAGCTGTTAAAACGACACTACAATACAATGTATTGTCCAAATTTAAGACAAATAATCTAATATTAGATAGTATTATTCAAATTATTTTTATGACATTTATTACAACATTTGTTGCGTCATTAATGTCCAATATTGGAAAAATAAACCTCAAATTTAGTTTACGTGGAATACGTAATATGTTCAAAAAATATTATACGATAACTATTACTGGAAGCAGGTATGTTGAATTCAAATATATGCATTCAAGATGCGATTTCAGTATGCGTTTTCGTGCTATTTTATACAAAATATTATGCTCTCTAAATGAAAATAACGGGAAGAATGGAATTCGAGAAATTGAGGAATTACAGGTTCGTGATACAACGCGTTTTAATGATGATAACAGTATCACTAAAAAAGCAGAATTTTCCTTTATTGTTAATCAAAGAGGAATGTTTTTGATTGACGCAGACATTTATTGTGAGGTTGATTCATTCAATGATAATGTGGAAAGTGGAGACAAGAACAAGACAACTGGAATGAAAAAACAGGAATACACGATTTGTATAAAGTCAACAAAAAAGACTTGTAGAGAACTCCACAAGTATATTGAGCAAATTACGGATGAATACGAGAAGAATCAAAAGCGGATGATGTCTGAACATCGTTATATATTTCAGTTTGATGGAATTAACACTGACACAAAATTACTCAACTGGAAAGTTAATGTCTACAAGTCTTCTACAACATTTGACAATATTTTTTTCGAAGGAAAAGTCGAAGTTCTTCAAAGACTGACTGATTTCATGAAAGAAAAAGAGTTCTATCAGATGTTGGGAAAGCCTTGGAAAATTGGAATTCTTCTTACAGGAGAGCCCGGGTGTGGAAAGACGAGTCTTATTCGCGCAATTGCGAACTTCTTCAAACGGAGTATTAAAGATGTTCAATTCAACCGGATGACGGATATTGATGATTTGGAAAGTTGCTTCAATTGTATTGAATACGACAACAAGGCTATGGGTTCTGAGGACGTTATTCTTGTTGCGGAGGACATTGATTGTATGACTGATATCATAAAGAAACGGACAATGGAAGAACCAAAGAAGGACATGAAAGAACAATTCAATTCTTTCAAATCGGAAGAAGCGAAAGCAATTATGATGGCGATTTCTAGTGCGACTGATTCTCCTATGGTTCCAAACAAGAAGTCAGGGCGTGAAATAACGCTGAGCTATTTATTGAATATACTTGACGGAATTTCGAATGCGGATGGGCGTATATTTATTGCTTCGACGAATCACGTTGAGAAAATTGATCCGGCTGCGCTCCGTCCAGGGCGTATTGACATCCGAATTGACTTCAAACGGGCATCCGTTTCAATCGTTCGGGAGATTTTATCACACTGGTATGAATGTTATGACAAACACCATTCTTGTGGGAATTATCATTTGGAATTTGAGAGAATATGGGACGAAAATTCGTCGCGATTCGTTGATGAAAAGTTGAAACCGTGTGATATCGTCAATGTTTTACAAGCATATTGTCGCGATATTCAGAAAGCTTTGGATATACTTATTTCAATGCAGTAATTTAGTAAAATTGATGATAATATTACAGCTATTTTCAAAAAAAGTATAGTTTTTTCAAATAAAAATATAGCTTTTTTTAAATATATCTGTAAAAACATTAAAGCATCAACCCTCCCTCTGATTATTTATAACTAATAACTCAATTT
>Ga0214921_10006264_pt1 | contig 16385 bp, 14 predicted proteins | sample LL1505_MetaG_FD_177992 | JGI IMG/M metagenome (GOLD analysis project Ga0214921, IMG submission 177992) | Freshwater microbial communities from Lake Lanier, Atlanta, Georgia, United States - LL-1505 | ecosystem: Environmental > Aquatic > Freshwater > Lake | place: USA: Georgia | collected...
GGTGCGCTTTTCACGAGCGATGACAACCTTGCCATTCGCATGAAGGCGATTCGCACGCATGGCGGCATCAATCGTCACTTCCATGATCTCGTCGGTATGAATGGGCGCTTCGACACAATGCAGGCCGCCGTGATTCTCGGAAAATGGCCCGGCTATGACGAGGAAGTCCTCGCTCGCCATCGCATCGGGGCCCGCTACACCGAATTATTGAGGGATGTTTGTGAGACCCCGCAAATCCGGGATGGAAACACACACGTTTACGCTCAATACACCCTGCGCGTGCCGAATCGGGATGCTTTTGCAGAAAAGCTCAAGGCGGAGGGAATCCCCTCGGCGGTCTATTATCCGAAATGCCTCCACGAGCAACCCGTCTTTGCTCCGCTCGGATACCAATACGGCGACTTCCCGGTATCCGAGTCCGCGGCGCTCGAAGTGATCAGTCTGCCGCTCAATCCGTTTTTAAGCGAATCTGACCAAGATCGGGTCGTTGCGGCTGTTCGTGCGGCCCTCGCCTGACCCCAAAAAGCCATCCCGGTCCGCCCTGCGTTTTTTTTGTTAATTTATGCGGGCCAATTGTTGACCTGCCGACACGCTCAAGTGTAGTTTCAGCGAAATCATGAACCTCAACAATATCACCTCGCTCGTCTCCGAACCCTCCACTTCTAAAAACATTCTCACCAGTGATGTGGAATTGACTGGTACTCTCAAGTTCGAGACCGAACTCATTTTCGACGGCAAGCTTGAAGGCGAGATCATCTCTGAAGGTACGCTCATCCTTGGAAAAAACGCGGTTGTGAAAGGTGAGGTTCGCACGAAGTCCGTTACGATCCACGGCACAGTGAACGGCAACGTGACTGTCCAAGAGCGTTGCGAACTCAAATCCAATGCCGAACTTCTTGGCGACCTGAAAGCCATGCGTATCATCATCGAAGAGGGCGCGACCTTCATCGGGCATTCTGAAGTGACTCCGACAAAAACGGCTTCCTTCACCCGTTCGTCTGCCTCATCCCAAGTCAACGAAAACGCGGCTTAAGGCCTCATGCCCACCCCTCCGCCGAAGTCACCATTCCGGTGTCCGGCCTGCGGTTTTGTGCAGCTTGAGCCTCCCCACCTCGTTTCAACAAACTGCCGTTCCTGCGGCGCCCACTACAAAGCCTCCGATTCCACGGAAGGCTTAGATGCGTCGAGCGGAAGTCAGTCCCTGGCGGGAAGGAAGCACGAAACTGGCAAGCCTGTGCACTGTCTAAAATGCGGTCGCACCCACCAGGTATCGCCCAAAGCGCAGAGCACGATCTGCCCGGGTTGCTATGCTCCTATCGAATTGATCGATGTGAATATCACCGCCCATGCTTCGCGTTCGATTGACACGCGCGGGCACTTGAGAATCACAGCCAAAGGCTCTGTCAGCAATCCTTGGATCATATGTGGATCTGCGCGCATTGAGGGCCCGTTCCATGGGCATCTGCGCTGCGAGGGGGAAGCTCGGCTTTCGATGCAAAAAACCTGTACCGGTCGCATCACAGCAGGATCTTTTGTCATCGATCGGAAGGCGGTCATCGATTGTTCCCAGCTTGTGGATGCTGACAGCGTTTCCATCGAGGGCATTTTTCGCGGCCGCATTCAGTGCCGAGGCGTCGTCAAGGTTATCAAAGGGGGGCGACTGGAGGGGCCAGTGCAAGCTCCTTCCCTGGTCGTGGAAAAAGGCGGGATCTATGTCGGAGATTGTCGCATATCGCCTCCGTCCGCTGGTGCAGCTACCACAGAAGCGCCCGCAGTGGAAAATGCAGCGCCTTTGGAAGAAGACCTAGTCGATTAAAAGTCGGATCGACCCGCGCGGAGTAAAGACTACGCGACGGGTTCGGCGACGAGATCGTAGGTCTGTGCGCCTAGGACTTTCACGTTCACGAATTCGCCCACTGTGGCGGGTTGCGTGAGAATGACCCGGCAATCCACGTCGGGTGCGTCATGTTCGGTGCGGCCGATATTCGGTTGCTCCACAAGAACGCGTAGGGTTTGTCCTGTACGAGACTCAGCCATTTCACGGGCGATTTTTTGTTGCAGCTTCATGGCCTCGCGGTAACGCCGATTTTTGGTGCGTGTGGGCACTTGGTTTTCCATCTTCGCAGCGCGGGAACCTTCCTCTTGGGAGTAGTTGAATACGCCGAGGCGCTCGAAGCGGACAGTTTCAATGAACTCCAAGAGTGACTGGAAGTGTTCCTCTGTCTCGCCGGGAAAACCAACGATGAAAGTTGTGCGAAGCCCGATGCCTGGAATGCCGGCGCGGATGCGGCCGATCAGGTTTTCGATGTGCTCGCGGGAAGTCTCTCGGCGCATGAGCGTGAGCATTTCCGCATGGATGTGCTGGAGGGGCATATCCACGTAGCGGGCCGTGTGAGGATTGCGAGCAATCGCGGTGATCAGGTCGTCGCTCCAGTGAGCGGGGTGGGTGTAGAGAAGTCGCACCCAGAACTCGCCGCCAATCTCCCCGATCTCATCGAGAAGATGAACGAGTGAAGTGCCACGGGCGGGATCAACCGGCTGACGGGGCCCAGCCTTTTGTTCCCAAAGATCCATGCCGTAGTAGGTCGTATCTTGGCTGATAAGGTTGATCTCCTTCACGCCCTCAGCAACGAGCCCGCGAATCTCGCGAACAACCGAGTCCAACGAGCGGCTGCGATGGCGACCGCGCATCTGAGGGATCACGCAAAAACTACACGGGTGGTTGCAGCCTTCTGCGATTTTGACATAGACCGAGTGGTTCGGTGTGAGGCGAAATCGAGGGGTGGAAAAATCCGGTATGTAGCGGGACTTTGGCGTCACCAGATTAAGCGTGCTGGTTTTGTCCTCACTCAGGACTCGGCGGAAAATGGTGCCGGCTTCGGCGACTTGGTCGAGCCCGATGAAGGCATCCACCTCGGGGAGTTCGCTGGCGAGGTCGGTGGAGAAGCGCTGGGAAAGGCAACCGCTCACCACGATCTTCGCATCCGGACGATTGCCTTCATTGCGCTGGCGATTGGCTTCAAGAATCGCATCGATCGACTCCTGCTTCGCGGAATCAATAAACCCGCAAGTGTTGACGATGAGGAGGTCGGCCTCGGAGGGATCGGCCGTGACTTCAAATCCCTCGGCCTTCGCTGATCCGAGCATGATCTCAGCATCAACCAGGTTCTTGGCGCACCCCAAGCTGATCATTCCTACTTTTTTTGGGGTACCTTTTGTGGCGGGTGAATTCATTACGGACGTTTCGGAGGGATAGCGGGACGCGGTGCGGGCTTGAAGGGAGGAATAGTGAAAGGCGTGGGTGACGCCGCGGATGAAGGGGTCGGAGCGGGAGGCAATGTGGACTCGGTGACAACGACCACTTGCTCGGGCGGAGCGTGTGGGGTCAGGCGAAATGGTGTCGCTGCCGGCGTTGGAGCAGGAGCAGGCGTGGCTACCACAATAGGGCGAGGGGTTGTTGCGGGAGTTGGTTTGGCTGTCGCGGTTGGTCGAGTGGGAGGCTTAACCCGCTCAAATTTTTTCCACGTTCTCCACGAATAGATGCCAATGACAATGAGCAGCAGCACTGCAACAGCGGCGCCTCCAGCAAACATCAGGCGGCGAGCGGACTTGAATTGCTCGCCTTTTAGGAAGCCGTTGTTCGCAATGAGAACTTCGAGGTATTTATTCTCATCGTGTCCGAGCCCTTTCGAGCCGGGGAGATAATCGCGAATATCCTCGTGTGGGACGCGAAGGTAGGTCGCGTAATCGAGAAGAAAAAGACGGGCATAGGTCGGGTGGGCGAATCCGGAAAAATCATCTGTTTCGAGCGCTCGGAGGCGATCTAGCGAGAGACGGTTGTCCTTCGCGGCTTTCTCAATGGGGATACCGAGCTTGGTGCGCTTCGCGGAAAGCCGTGCGCCTATAAAAAATTCCCCCTCATGATGAATGTCTTGTTTTTTCAAAATGCTCCCTCCTCGTTGAGATCGACCAGAATTTCCCGGTCTTTCGCTCCGTCTTTAGGGCCGACCACTCCGCGGCTTTCCAATATATCCATCACACGGGCGGCCCGTGTATAGCCTAATTTCAACCGACGTTGGAGCATGGACGTCGAAGCGCGGTTTTCTTGAGCGATAATTTCGAGGCATTTGGTGACCAATTCCTCATCCTGATCGCTCACTTCCTCGTCGGCAATGGCGGAACTGGTGAGCTTCTCATGGATTCCGGAATCGAACCTCGGCTGCGCCTGATTGGAAACAAATTCCACAATGCGGTGGATTTCTTCTTCGGTAACGAGGACGCCCTGAGCCCGGGTGTATTTCGACGTGCCGGGCGGGAGGTAGAGCATATCACCTTGGCCGAGCAGCTTCTCGGCGCCGTTTTCATCAAGGATGACTCGGCTGTCGATTTTGGAGGCGACTTGGAATGCGATACGGCTGGGAATATTCGCCTTGATGATGCCGGTGACCACGTCTGCACGAGGGGTCTGTGTGGCCACGATCATGTGAATGCCGGCAGCTCGGGCCATCTGGGTGATGCGGGCGATCGCGCTTTCGACATCCGCAGGCGCGGTCTGCATGAGGTCTGCCAACTCATCGATGATGACCACGATAAACGACATTCTGTCGGGTATAATAAGTTCGTCCGCGTCGCGCGGCACACGAATTGGTGGGGCCACCGGTTCCTCATCTTCATCGGAATCTTCTGGGAATATTTCATCGGTGGGAAGCGATGCCTCCTCCATGGGAAACGGAGCATCGGACAAGGAAGGCTCAGCGATCGTAGTCGCGGGGTCCTCATCAAGTTCTATAGCTACTTCCAGCACCTCTTCAGGCGGAGCCAGCAAGGCGTTGGCTGCGGACTGTTCGGCATCGAGTTCTTTTTGAGATTTCGGGAGCGGGCGTTCGTTGAAAGCGCCGATGTTTTTCACTTTGCACTTGGCGAAAATACGATACCGGCGCTCCATTTCATCGACCACCCAACGCAAAGCTAGCAGCACTTTCTTTGGGTCCGTGACGACAGGGGTGATGAGGTGGGGGAGGGAGTTGTAGATCTGCATCTCCACCACTTTCGGATCGATCATGATGAACTGCAGTTGATCGGGAGAATACCGGAATAGAAGACTGGCGATGATCGAGTTGATGCAAACACTCTTTCCGCTGCCCGTTGTTCCAGCGACAAGAAGATGGGGCATTTTGGAGAGATCTCCGATGATCGTGTTGCCGTAAACATCCATTCCAAGGGCCAAGGGAAGCTTTGCTGAGGAGTCGCGCCAGACGTCTTTTTCGAACAACTCGCGCAGGGTGACTTTGACCTTCTTGGAGTTCGCAATTTCGATGCCCACGGTGTCCTTGCCTGGAATCGGGGCGAGGATGTTGATCCTCTCGGCGCGGGTGGCCCTAGCGATGTCGCGCTCGAGGGCGACAATTTTATCTACTCGCACGCCGACGTCTGGATAGACCTCGTATCGAGTGATTGTAGGGCCTTTGGTGATCGTTCCCGGTGTCGCCTTGATTCCGAACTGTGCGAGGGTTTCAATAATCAGGGTTTGGATATTTTTTAACTCCTCACGATCGAGTGGTTCGCGGTCTGTCTCATCCTGCTCATCCAATAGATCAGGACTCGGCATGATGTAGTTCTCGAGATGAACGCTAGCGAAACCGGGAGTGAAGGTATCCTTCACCTCGCGTCCGGCGCGCAACTCGGAGAGCTTCGGCTTTTTGGGCGATGGGGCGGTTGAGTCGATGATCTCTGGCTCCGCGGGGCTGACAAGCAGCTCGGGTTGTTCCTCCACAGGGATTTCGATGCCTTTTTGTTTGAGCTGTTTTTCGAGTTTTCCGGCCTTTTTCTCCAACGCGCGGCGTTCGGTTGCGACGCGTTGCTCTTCGTTCATGCGCTGCACGCTGGCTTTGTGGCGAGCTTCACGCCACTTCAGGAATGCTTTCCAGGCGAGGCGAGAGTCTTTGATTGGGTGGGAGGTGATGGTGAACATCAGGCTCATCACATAAACGCCCAAAATCAGGAAAACCGAGGCTGGGCCGAGTGCTTTGTAAATCGCATTTTCGCCGATCCAGAGGCCAAAAAATCCGCCTGGCCCTTCGATCCGCAGGCTTTTTTCCCAACTTTGGAGGAAAATGGGCTGAATTTGAAGAAGGCAGGCACCCAAAAGCACCATCAGTACACCCCACCCCATCTTGTCGCGCAGTTTGTAGTCGACGAGGAACCACTTTGCCAATCCGTAGCCCAATATGACAACGGCAAGGAGGTACGAAGCTCCGCCGATGAAGAATAAAGAATAACCGGCAATCAGTGCCCCCAGTGGACCCCCGAGATTCTGGGTCACTTGAGCGCTGGAGGAGGCGACCGAGCTGATCAGTGGCGCCCATCCAGGGACGGACCTAGGGTCGTAACTCACTAAGGCGACAAAAAGATAAGCGCCAGCGAAAACCAGTAAAATCCCGGCTAAATATGCGGGTGCTTCGGTGCCTCTGGAACGCTTTGACATAGAAACATCGGATGGTCTCAGCTTTTGAGGACACGAGCAAGAAAACACAGGGCCGATTTTCCTTCGGGCGGGGAAGGGCGCCTCGTCCGAAGGAAATCAAGCTATTGGGAGGAAGCAGTTCAGAGTCCGCTGGGATAGGTCTCATCGACCTCCCCAGCTTCCCAGACAGCGTTCTGCTCGAGCGGTTCGACGGCACGAGTTTCATCAAAGTGAAAAATCCCGTCGAATTGGTCAGGCAGGCAGGCAGTGAAGTAGTGGCTAGCCCGTTCGGATTCGGGACGATAGATCACCCCGATCGCCCGTTCCAAAAGCGGATGGCGCAATGATTCGGCCACATCTGGGTTTTTGGAAAAATCGAGCCAGAATTGAGGGATTCCGGTGCTGTGGAACAGATTTTCATAACTGCAAGCGAGAGCCGGACGAACGCTCTTGCGCTCACAGGGGGCATCCCATTCGGAGGCCGCCGTGACTGTGCCCGAGTGGGTCGTGAAACCGACAAGGAAGGCTTCGTTGCCAAATTTCTCGCGAGCAAGTTGACCGATATTAAATTCTCCCCTCCGACCCATTTGTGTGGCCGTGGCATGTCCAACGTGGGAGTTGTGAGCCCAGACGACCACTTTCGAGCGGCCGTGGATCTTGTCGAGATGCTCCATAAGAGAAAGCAAGGCATCCATCATGTGCCGGTCACGGAGATTCCAGGATTCCACATCGCCTCGCAGCATCGTGCGGTAGTAGGTTTCGGCATCAGCAACGACGATCGCATTTTGCTCGGCACAAAAGTAGGCATCTTCGGCAGTTTGGCCGTCGAGTCCGAGGTAGCCGCCGCGGCTCCGACGCAACTCCGCCACCGCGCTCACAACTTCTTCCTCGCAGCTTTTGGAAATCCCCGTGCCGGTGAATAGTCCGTAGCGTTGTGTATTTCCGCCAAAATGCTCGAAACAAGCATACCGCCTGGAAAAATGCTGCGCGGCGGCCGGATCGACTTTTTTAAGATACTCCAAAACGGCTGTGATCGAGTCGTTCAGGCTATAGAGATCCAAACCATAGATCCCCACTTTGCCTTCCGTCGTGATGGAGCCATCGTTGTGGGATCGCAGCCAACCGACGAAGTCGAGCATGTCGCTGTTCCGCCACATCCACTGAGGAAACCGCTTAAACCCTGTCAACGCATCAGCGGCGCCAGCATCGCCGTTCACGCCTTTGACAAATTGTCCAACGCGCCAGGCATCAGGCCAATCGGCCTCCAGAGCGACGGCATGAAACCCCTGCTCCGTGATAAGACGTCGTGTGATCTCGGCCCGGGCCTGATAAAACTCGTGCGTTCCATGTGTGGCTTCGCCGAGTAGTACGACACGGGCGTTGGCGCAACGCTCCAGCAGGAGGTCGAAGTCCTCAGGGCCTCCGTTGAGGGGGTGAACGGCTTGGCGGATGTATTCGAGTGTCTGGCTCATATGGCTCCCACAGGGTGAGTTTTTTCGCCCATCCTGAGGAGTTCATGGACGGAGTCGTCATCGATCTGAGTGAAGTCGTCGTACCATTGCCCGACTCCGTGAAAATCCTCCGGTGTGATGACGGCTATAAAATCATCAACCAAGGCTTCCATCTCCCATCGCACGGTCGTTGGTGCGGTGGGTGTGGCTACGACGATGTGAACGACTTTTTGCTCTCGGAGGGCTGCGATAGCAACGCGCATGGTGGAGCCAGTGGCGATACCATCATCGACGAGGATGACGGTTCGTCCCTCGACATCGGTGGGCGGGCGGTTTCCTCGATAAGCGGCCTCACGTCGCATTAGCTCCAGCGACTCTCGCTTTTCGACCATCTCGATGGCATCCGGAGCGATCTGAAGGCTCTCAATGACGCTGCGATTGAGAATTCGGATTCCGCCACTGGCGATAGCGCCCATGGCAAGTTCATCGTGTCCGGGAACTCCCAGCTTGCGAACGAGCATGATATCCAGCGGAACATTCAAGGCGCGGGCTACTTCGAAACCAACGGGAACCCCGCCCCTTGGAAGCGCCATGACAAGCACGTCGGGATGGTTCGCGTAGCGCATGAGCTTTGCAGCAAGGATGCGTCCGGCATCGGCGCGGTTGAGGAAGCGACCGTTCATTTGGCCTCCCTGCTGTTAACCAGTTCCTTTTCGCAAGGAGACTGGCAAAGGTGATACTGAAACCAACCTGAAGCGAGATTAGCGACTTTTTCTAGGGTTCCAGGCTCTTCAAAGAGGTGAGTAGCCCCAGGAACGATTGCGATTTTACGAATGCAATGCAGGCGCTGGTAGGCTTCCTTGTTCAGTTGCAGAACGGCCTCGTCATTCTCACCGACGATGAGGAGAGTGGGAGCCAGAACGTGAGGCAACTGATCATAGGCCAAATCTGGACGTCCTCCACGGGAGACCACCGCAGAGACGCCAATGCCGACCACGGCTGCCGCTGACAGGGCAGCCGCTGCACCTGTGCTGGCGCCAAAATATCCCAAGCGATGCGTTTTGCCTGTGGGATGCCGGGAGATCCAGCGCGTGGCGCCAATCAGCCTGTTCGTCAAAAGCTCGATATCGAATCGAAACTCCCCGCTTGTGGTATCCTGTTGCTCCTCGCTTTGGGTAAGAAGATCAAGCAAGCAGGTTCCTATGCCTGCCTCGCGGATGACGCTGGCGACATATTGATTTCTGCGGCTGTGGCGACTGCTACCGCTGCCGTGGGCGAAAAGAACAATTCCATGCGCCTGATGTGGAATGATCCACTCCGCCTCCAATTCAACAGAATCGACTGGTATTTGAACTATCGCGGAGAAGGCGTCGTCGCCTTCGAGTGTATGACCTCGTTTTTTTTGAAGTGTTGTAACCATGATGTGCCAAGTCGGCTCTGGTCGGTAAAGCCCCTAGGGGAAATAGCGACCAGGCCTTGGTGGAAGTTTTAGTGGATTTCGATACTCATGGTTTCGGGGCGTTTCTTCTCCGCCTTCGGAATGTGAACTCTCAGCATTCCGTTCTCGAACTCCGCTTTCATTTTGTCGGCAAGAGCGGATTCCGGAAGGCTGAATCGCCGCTCGAACGAACCATACGGGCGCTCGGAGCGATGGAATCGTTGCTGGCCGTTCTTTTCCTGTTTCCTTTCCCCAGCGATACAGAGTGAGCCATCTTCGAGAGTCACTTTGACGTTCTCTTTCTTCACCTCAGGAAGATCGGCTTTGATGGTAAATTCCTTGTCGTCCTCGGCAATGTCGACCAGTGGCGTCCATTCGTTTGTGGATTCAGGTTGAGTTGAGGGTCGAAAGGATCCGATCGGACTTCCGAAAAGGAAGTGAATGCGGTTTTGAAGGAGTTCGAGATCCCGTTTGGGATTCCAATTTGTAGTCATATTCATGTGTTTGTTTGTGTGTTTTGTTTCGATGAGTTGGCTTTGACAGTCAGGGTTCGAGGGATTTGAACGGAACAGCGGAGGTCGCCGATTCTCAATGGGGTGAAATCCGAAAAGTTTGCGCTACGAGGAGAAGCCGAAGCGGTGTTTCACTTCGACGTAATCCATGTGGAGCGAAACGCTGAGCAGGCGCGCAGCGAGTCGTTCCGCAGCGACACGGAGCATGCGGTCGAAAGGATGGGCCTCCATTGGCACGCCGTCGTGCTTGATTTCAATAATCCGGGATCCACTCGCCAGAAGATGCATGAGGAAGCCCTCGGCTTCGACGGGGTCATCTGTGTGGTGGGTGTCCACGCGTTTATTGTGGTCCGGGAATACGGTGTAGTTGATGGCGAATTTTGAGAGCATGTTATGGTTCATGATGTGGGCTGCAAAGGAACGGCCTCTCTCTTGTTTTGCCAACTGGGTCAACACCCCATGGCCCCTTCTCCCTCCCGCTCGGAGCTTGGATAAGCGACATCGCTTTATTTTTATGAAAACGAAAACAAAGACAGAAACAACAACAACGAAACCCCACATTCCTGTTTCCCGTGAAGACCGAGCTAGGACGAATGCTGGAAAAACGGTGAACAGTAAAGTCCGCAGCGAAGGACGTACACTTGCAGCCATGGAACGCAGCGCTGTAGCCCAACGGATCTACAAGGCCACAGGGGCAAAAATGCACAACTTGGAGTAAGTTCACGAGGTGTGGCGCCGTGTGGTTAGGGAATCCCACTACACGGTGCTGGGGCATACTGGACACTCTCCATGCGGAGCGGTCCGATTGTTGTCGGAATTTATGCTGGTATTAATCCGCCATGACAAAAATAAAAATGTCCACCCGACCCAAGCCAACCCTATCACCCAGCAAGCGAAACATTCAGCCAGTGGCCAAGGCTCCAGCGCTAATAACACCCAAGAAAAATGGCCATGCCTCTCCTGCGAATACTATCTCGGTGATGATTGCGGATGATCACACCTTCCTCCGAGAGGCGCTGCATTCGCTGATCGCCACAGATAAAAGTTTCTCCATCGTGGCTGAGGCAGACAATGGTAGGAAGGCCGTGGATCTCGCACTGGAGAAACGACCGAATGTTTTACTGATGGATATTGGAATGCCCCGGCTGAACGGCTTGGAGGCAGCGCGACAAATCCGGCATCTCGCTCCTGAGGTGAAGGTGATCCTGCTCACCGCATTCAGCACCGATCAATATATCCAGAAGATGGTGGACGAGGACATTCAAGGATACCTGCTCAAGGATTCGCCCTCCAATCTCCTCATGCACGCGATCCAGGAGGTCTCCAAAGGAAACCGTTTTTTCAGCCCAGCCATTTCGCGCCGGATGAAGAGCATCTACGATGATTTGGGGGGGGGCGGTGACGAGAAAAAGGCTGTCAAACTAACCTGCCGCGAGGTCGAAGTTCTTCAGCTCATTGCCGAAGGCGGAGCCAATAAGCAAATCGCCGGCGAACTCAACATCAGCATCAAAACGGTCGAGAAACACCGACAGAACCTGATGGATAAACTTCGTATCCACGACACGGCAAGTCTCACTCGGTATGCGATCTCATCTGGCGTAATCGACAACATGGTTCAGACGCTCCTGCCGCTCTAGCAAAGGATCTGTGGACATCGGGGGCGATGACCCCATGGCGGCGATGGGGACCCTCGCCGAGCTTCATAGCAACAACGAAAACTATGAAGAATATACAAACAAACAAACAAACGCGATTCGGGTCCATATCGCTACTCATCCAGTGCGGATGCGTGATTGGGTTGGTGACGGCGAGTATGTTGGTCTTTTTTCCAGCTACCGGCCAAAGCCAGACAGTGCCAACCGCGCCATCCGTACTGGTCGTTTATGACAACGACGGTCAGTATGGATGGCTCGGTTCCGTTTACGCCGTCAAGCTACAGAATCTACTTGGTCACTTTGAAGCCAAAGTGGCACTAAAGCCTCTAGCGAGTTACGTCACAGGAGACATCGCAAAATACGATGCGACGTTTTATTTGGGGTCTGTCTGGAATGAGACGCCGCTCCCGGCAATCTTTCAGGCGGATCTGGATGCGACCACCAAGACATTCGTCTGGATGGGCGTGAATCTGTGGCGGTACGCATGGGATTTATCGACCTACGCACCGAAGCCGGCTTTCAGTACGAAATATGGTTTCCAGTTACTCAGTTATTCCGGCGAAACGCATCCCAAGGTTGTTTACAAAGATACGGAGTTGATGAAAGAGCCGTTTGATCTGGGTTTGTCCCGCGTCGAGATTGTTGATGCGGTCAAAGCCAAGGTTCTTGCGACTTGCCTTGATAATACAGGAAAAGCATGGCCCTACATCGTTCAATGTTCCAAATTTTGGTTTGTTGGCGATATGCCGATGGTTTCGACAACATTCGAAAATCGTTCACTGGTATTTCAAGATTTGCTCCACGACATGTTGGGAATCCAGCACGCCGAACAGCATCGCGCTTACTTCCGGATTGAGGATGTCGGTCCCGAAGCAGATGTTCCGACACTCGCTAATCTCAGGCAGGCACTCAAGACGGCAGCAGTGCCTTTCACTATCAGTATGATTCCCAAGTATCGGGATTGGTCTGGGAAGTATAACAATGGCATCGCTGAAAACGTGAACGTCACGGCCAACTCGACTTTCACAAAGGAAATGAAGCTCTGGGTTCAGACTGGTGGACAAGTGCTCCAGCATGGAACGACTCACCAAATCGATGGACTCATGAACCCCTACACTGGAGTGAGCGGCGATGATTATGAGTTTTACCGCGTCACAGCCGATGCCGCAGGCCGTTTGACACTTGTGGGTCCGCTGACCGGCGACTCGACGACCTGGGCTAGAAATCGAGTCATTAACGGCCAGAACATCCTGAAAAATGCGGGTTTCAATCCCGTGGGCTGGTTGACTCCGCACTATCTAGCATCGAGTACGGATTACAAAGTCTTCGCGAGCCTGTATCCGTTTGCTTGCGATCGAGCCATCTTCTTTTTCCCAGATGGTCAAGGAGTAACGCAAGCCACGGAACTTAACTCGCCCTATATCTATCGAGATACATATGGGCTAAAACGTATCCCAGAAAGTATCGGCTACATCGATCCTGTGGGATGGTATGAACTTCAGCCACCTACTCTTTCGAGTGATCTGATCAAACGCGCCAAGGCGCTCAAGGTCGTCCGCGATGGCTGGGCTGGATTTTACTTCCACTGGTATTTGGATCCCACAGAGCTGGGCAAGACCATCACTGGACTCAAGGGGCTCGGATACCAATTCGTCCCGCTGAACGGAAACCTGAAATAGAGTTAAATTAGGAAAAACGATTCCCAAATGCGCTCACATCTAGCGTGATTGGGAGTCAGGGTTCAGGCGTCTCTGGCTCTCTAGCAAAGGATCTGCGGACATTGGGGGCGATGACCCCATGGCAACGATGGGGACCCTCGCCGAACTTCATGGCAACAATGAAACCCATGAGGCAAACACAAACAAACGCAAAAACCTATGAAGAATACAAACAAACAAACACAAACGCGATTCGGGTCCATATCGCTACTCATCCAGTGCGGATGCGTGATTGGGTTGGTGACGGCGAGCATGCTGGTCTTTTTTTCCGCCACGGCACAAAGCCAGACGGTTCCAGTCGTGCCATCCGTACTGATCGTTTATGACAACGACGGTCAGTATGGGTGGCTCGGTTCCGTTTACGCGGTCAAGCTACAGAATCTACTTGGTCACTTTGAAGCCAAAGTTGCACTGAAGCCTCTAGCGAATTACGTTACGGGAGACATCGCAAAATACGATGCGACGTTCTATTTGGGGTCTGTCTGGAATCAGACCCCGCTCCCAGCAATCTTTCAGGCTGATCTGAATGCGACGACCAAGACATTCGTTTGGATGGGCGTGAATCTGTGGCGGTACGCATGGGATTTATCGACCTACGCAACGAAACCGGCTTTCAGCACGAAATATGGTTTCAAGCTTCTCAGTTATTCCGGAGAAACGCATCCCAAGGTGGTTTACAAGGGCACGGAATTGCTGAAAGAGCCGTTTGATCTGGGCTTATCCCGCATCGAGGTCGTTGATGCAGTCAAGGCCAAGGTGCTTGCGACTTGCGTTGATAAAACGGGTAAGGCCTGGCCCTACATCGTTCAAAGTTCCAACTTCTGGCTCGTCGGCGATATGCCAATGATCTCGACGACGTTCGAAAATCGTTCACTGGTATTTCAAGATCTGCTCCACGACATGCTTAGGGTCCAGCATGCAGAGCAGCATCGTGCTTACTATCGTGTTGAAGATGTAGGTCCAAAGGCGAATTTAACAACGCTCGCGAATCTCAGGCAGACCCTCAAAGCGGCAGCTGTGCCTTTCACTATTAGCATGATTCCCAAACATCGAGATTGGTCTGGTGTATACAACAATGGTACCGCTGAAACCATCACCGTCACGGTTAACTCGAGCTTTACAGTGGAGATGAAGCTCTGGGTTCAGGCTGGTGGTCAGGTGCTCCAGCATGGAACGACTCACCAAATCGATGGACTCCTGAACCCCTACAACGGAGTGAGTGCGGCCGATTATGAGTTTTACCGCGTTACATCAGATAGCTCAGGTCGGTTGACCCTTGTGGGTCCCTTGACCGGCGACTCAACGACTTGGGCCCAAAATAGAGTTGTGACTGGCCAGAATATTCTAAAAAATGCGGGATTTACTCCCGTCGGCTGGCTGACTCCGCACTATTTGGCCTCGACTACGGACTACAAAGTCTTCGCTGGCCTGTATCCGTTTGCTTGCGATCGAGCCATCTTCTTTTTCCCGAATGCTCAAGGAGTGACGCAAGCCACGGAGCTCAACGCTCCCTATATCTATCGAGATACATACGGGGTAAAACGTATCCCTGAAAGTATCGGCTACATCGATCCAGTGGGATGGTATGGGCTCCAGCCACCTAGTCTTTCGGGTGATCTGATCAAGCGCGCCAAGGCACTCAAAGTCGTCCGCGATGGTTGGGCTGGGTTTTACTTCCACTGGTATTTGGATCCCACAGAGCTCGCCAAAACCATCACCGGACTCAAGGGGCTCGGATACCAATTCGTGCCGCTGAATGGAAACCTCAAGTAGGAATCAACCTTAGAATAAAAAACGAAAATATGTGTGGAATAATTGGATGCATCGGTGAAGCAGCCGCTCAACCCTTCTTGATCGAAGGGCTGGGTCGGTTGGAATACAGAGGATACGACTCGGCAGGCGTGGCCATCTGGAATGGGAGAAATATTGAAACACGAAAAAGTATCGGGCGAGTCTCTCGTTTGGCGGAGACACTAAATGAGTCCCCGCTTGATGGGGATACCGGCATTAGTCACACGCGCTGGGCCACACACGGAGCCGTCACGGAACAAAATGCTCATCCTCATTTTGATGCCTCTGGACGCCTCGCTCTTGTGCATAACGGAGTTCTCGAAAATCACAAAGTACTTCGTGATGGGTTGATCGAGCGTGGCCACAACTTCGTATCTCAAACGGATACAGAGGTCCTCGCGCATTTGATCGGTGAGGCGTTCGATATATCGCCGATTCAAAATCGGGAAGCACTTGTGGCGGCGGTCAGGTATGCGCTGGGGCAGGCGCTGGGAACATACGGCATCGGGCTTCTTCATGCGGAAACGGGTCGCTTTTTAATAGCGGCTCGCAAAGGCAGTCCGCTCATCGTAGGATTTGGGGATGGTGGGCAATTCATCTCCAGTGATGTTGATGCCATTGCGGACTGGGTGAATGAGGTCGTTTATCTCGAGGACGGGGATATTACTTCGCTCGATGGTGATCATTTTGAGGTCCACAGGGTATCTGGCGAGTCAGCCGCCGCTCCCGCTCCCGCTCCCGTGAGAGTCGAGGCTCCACCCGTACGTGAGGGTAAGGGGAAGTATGCCCACTTCATGCATAAAGAAATTCATGAGCAACCCGAGACGCTTAGAGAGGCGATGAAGGGGAGACTTGACCGCGAGGGGGCCACTGCAACGTTTAGCGGACTCCAGCGGACGAATGAGGAATTAAGAGAGTGGCACCGGATCGTCTTAACGGGTTGTGGAACGACGTACCATGCCGCTCTCGCTGGGGAATCGCTTATCGAGGCGCTGGCCCGCATTCCTGTCGAGTGCGAATACGCCAGCGAGTTTCGGTACCGAAATGTACCTCTCGATTCGAGGACGGCTGTTTTTGCTATGAGTCAAAGCGGGGAGACGGCAGATACCATTGCGGCTCTCCGTGAGAGTAAGCGCAAAGGCGCACCGACGCTGGGTATTTGCAATAATGTCATCAGCACGATCTCTCGAGAAAGCGAAGGCGGCATCGGCCTGCGGGCGGGGCTGGAAATCGGGGTCGCGGCTACCAAAACATTCACGTCCCAAGTCGTCGCTCTCTCGATGTTGGGTCTGCTACTTGGTCGAATTCGCGATCTTCCGCATGCCGAGGGAATGGATATTATTCGTGGCTTGGAGAG
>Ga0214921_10006265_pt1 | contig 16379 bp, 9 predicted proteins | sample LL1505_MetaG_FD_177992 | JGI IMG/M metagenome (GOLD analysis project Ga0214921, IMG submission 177992) | Freshwater microbial communities from Lake Lanier, Atlanta, Georgia, United States - LL-1505 | ecosystem: Environmental > Aquatic > Freshwater > Lake | place: USA: Georgia | collected 2015-05-28
CCCTAATACCGACACCATCATTTTTAAGTTGAAGGATTTGTTTTAGTTGTTCCTTCGCTATGGGTTTTTGTGACATGGTACCTCTTTTAATGAGATACAAAACAATCAAAAAGCGATAAACAATTATTGCCTCGGGTGGGTCAACATGCCGGAATGGCAGAAGTAACAACATCCGGAATGTGACACGTTAATACTTCTGTAGGTGGGTCAACATCCCAGAATAATCAACATCTGAATATCATTATTGGGGTGGGTCAACATTCCAGAATGGTGGGTCAACATGGAACAGAATCTACAATTGTAGTAAAAACTGCTGAGTGGGACACCTGACCATGATAAAAGATCCTGTTAAGTGACAATGGGTTTTGATTTGAACTGCGCCATTACCTCGACCAATACCACTCGTGGAATTGACTTTTTCCTCCCCCCTAGATTCGGTAGGTAAACCCGCAGGCAGTTTTAAAAGATCGGTCTTGAAGTCAAGTTCAATTGATTACTTGGCCACGATATTCTTCAGAATCCTGATCTGCTCTTCCAAAGCGTCCATTTCCGTATTACGTTGCCTGGAATAAGATTGAAGATTGGAGACACCGCCATCATTAAAATTCTCTTTCCACCTTCTAAACTCCGACGAGGAAAGTTGGTGTTTACGCAATGTCTGGGTAAAGCCAAACTGATCTGCTTCAATGATGATTGACAGGTTCTCTGAAGCAGAGAAATTCCCTCTTGATTTTGACATATTTCCTAAATTTAGTGTCTTATTTGATTAAACAATTATGTACAGCTATTTAGGGGTCAATACAATATTACTTACAACCCGTTATAGGAAGTTATTTTATTCAACTTATTAATAAAAGCTACTTCTTTTCCAGGTGCAATATTTTCCTCTTTTAACAATCGAATTTCGGTTCTGGTCAAATCAAATATTACTTTGCTAGCTTCACTTAACTTCAATTTGGCTAAATTTTCAATGAAAGACAAGGAAGTTGTTACCAATGTTTCAATTTTCCCAAACTCGAATTCGATTCTGTGGAGGTTCATATGATTCGAATACTCCAAAAGAAGGTAATCTAATTTTTCTTCCATTTCTTTAATACTCATTTCTGATTTAGTAATTTCAGTAACCCAGTTCCTTAAACGACTCAATTTTATTTTTGAATCAGGGTCCGATTTAAATTCAATAATTTTCTCAATACTAATATCCAAATTGATAGTAGGAAACCTTTTCAGAACCACACTTATTGCATTAGAAATATCGAGTTTTTCAGTAATCAAATTTTGTTTATATTTCTCCCTTATAATTGGAATGTAATTGTCTGTGCTTTTATAGTTATTAATGATTGAGAAAATCCTTGATTTTAATTCAACAATTTCTCTTAATGAACTTAGAGAACCAAATAAATTATCTTTTGGATTTTTTTTACTTAAATATGCATTTTCAAAATCGTTATCAATTAGATACTTGCCCAAATCACTGGCCTCTTTAATCGAATGGTAAATAGAATAGTCTTTTTTGAAATCATCTGCTGAATATTCGCAAACTAACCCATACTTCATATACACATCTATTTCATACATTTTCCGCTTTACCAAGTCTTTATCAATTGGTCTCAATGGAAGTTTAGAACAAAATAATTCAGCTATTTCAATGCTTGCTGAACTGAACATTAACTTGTCAAAATACAATATATCAGCTGAAATTGGAGTTTCCTCCAAGATGTACCATGGTTCAAAAGATAAAAATCCTATTGTATTCATCTGTATAATTTCTTTTTGTAAGCCTCACCTATTTTTGAAAGATTTTGGATTAGAGTTTCTAAGGGACCTTAGTAATTCAAGGGAAACGGATTAAATATAGTATGCAGGGGAGAAAACCAAGTGCCAAAGAATGTATCAGTTTCCTCACAGAATGAACAACAAACGAAAAGCTCGTTCATATTACCATACTTTGCCTTGCAATTGAAAAATGTAGCGCCACTGATACAATGTTAGCGAAAAATGTCTACGACTAACCTGCCAGTCGCCTTATTCTCAAAATCGAGACAATTTGTGCGTCTGAAAAGTTATTCTTTTTCATATTTAAACTGTTTTAAATTAGAAAATAATATCCAAATACAGATGGTTTAAAATTGGGGAAGCTTTCAAATTGAGTTTTTCAATTAATGGACTGGCATTTTGTTGCAGTCCATTTTTGCTCATGCTCAGAATATTGCCATTGGCGGCATCATACGCAGAACTGGGGTTTTCACCATCACCCATGTACATGGAAAAGTTGATATTTAAGTTAGACGATACTGCTTTTTTCCAATCATTGTAACCACCTCGTTGATTGAAGTCTGCTCTTAACAAAAATAGTGATGTGATTTTCTTGGTTTACTTACAGGATCTTTCAAAAAATTCAGTTTTACCTGATTGCGCCTGCGGTTCAAGAAAATAAACACGGCACCATATACTACATCCAAACCCATCTGCTGTCGTACAATGCCAGATAACCCATCAAAATTCTTGCGCATATCGGCTGCTCACTGATACCAGTAATACGCCGTGCGGGTATGAAGATGCAACATCTTAACCTTCTAACAGTTGACGAATAAAAGGGATCGATGCTTACTACAGGGGTAAGTGAATCTGATAGCCCTGCATCCCTTTGAATACTATGGCTTGATCCTTCGCCTTCGTCTTCGTCTCTTTTATTTATTTCGGCAAAAAAATACCCTTACGTTTTTTCTCGTTTCTGTACACGCTATACCAATAATGAAATACATTATAAGATAGGTTATGTGCTTTAAAAAGGCTCGATGGCTTATTATTCCACTTCTTTGCCTTTCTGTTATCATAGTTAATTGCTCTTCTGCTGATTTTTTCATCTTGACTTTATTACAAAAGTCTATGCCTTAGATCTATTTTCCAATATGGTGTTGCTTGAGGGGATACACAAGAACCCATCTCGGTAATCACTGCTACAAGATCCGCCTGTCCATCAACTCCAAAGGAAAAGGAAAATCCGGCGGAGCCCTCATCATCACCCACCTCCACGTCTCCGCCCAAAAGGTTTACCTCCTTGACATCTACGACAAAAGTGAGATGGAAAATATTACGGATAAAGTCATAAAAGAGAGAACGGATTCAATTGGGTCAATACTGACGATCAACTATTTTTCTTTAAAATACTGCAATACCCATCTAAGTGTATCAGGAAAAGAATAACCAAAGCGATTAAAATCTTTCGGAGTAATTAATATTGATGAATTTGACGGATTAGACGAGCTGTAGAGAACTGGAAAATTCTTGTCAAGAATATGATCACGAAGATCTTGTCCTGATATTTCAGTCGTTTGATAACTTGAGGAACCGTTATATTTTTTGTCCCCCACCGTCAAAACAAAATCAATCCAAATCCCACCTGCATTACCTCTACCGCCCGCCTTGTAGTGCGTGGTTCTGCCTACTCCAATTTTATGATCCCGCTTTAAACAGTTCTGGCGAACAACTCCCCATATAGCACCCGCTGCACAAAAAATCAATAGCACAAGACCCAAAATTCTATTTCGTTGTTGAAGATTCATACTCATTTCTTTTCTTCAATTTTTGACATCTCATCAACAACAGATGCGCCTAAAGCTCCTAATGTTTCCCCAATGAACTGACCTCCCGGCAGTGTGCTACCAACCCTGAAACCCTCTCCAAGTTTTGCCCCGAATGAGTTACCAAGCGTGTTCAATAAAATACTTTTGTATACGTCGGGGTTTGATACACTTCTAAATTCATATCCCTGATAAATTGAAAATCTTGCAAATGAACCTGGCACACTACTTAAAAACGGATTTCCTATAACAGTGCTTGAAGCCGTTGATAATAAGTTGACCTTTGTAATATCACCTTTGTTTATGATCAATTGTGAAGTCAAATCAACTGCCCCCGATGTATAATGTATTCCTCGTTTTATTTTGAACAGTTGAGCAGCAAATTTCAAATATCGGAGCTTAGTAAGATGTCCCGCTGGGATTACCCATGAGGCGACCTCTAATACAACTTTATCCTGCTGCCTAGTCATTTCATGAACCCTATCCATATGACGCTGTATGCCATCCCAGCGAACGAAACGTTCCCTTAATGCTTGGCTTCTTACCCTGGAAAAATCCATGTCCTGATCTCGCATCTGCCAGTATATGGCCTGCATCTGATTGTGCGAAAGCTTCCGCTTACCAACCACCACCACTTCTGGCAATGTTTTTACGTCGTTGGGGCCTTCCTTTAAGCCAAGTGGATCATTAAATCGAATCGGATTGTTGATCGAAAAATTATAAGGAGTCCATTCCCAATTTGTTTCCGCTAGTTCATCTACTTGCCAGAACCTGCCAACTTGTGGATCGTATAATCGATTTACTGCGTCAAATAATTCCAACCCTGAACCATCAAAAAACTCACCGGACAGCAGTTCATTTCCGCCATTGAACTTGTATTTGTTATTAGGAGTATTATTCAGCGCCTTCGAGCTGATCCCCGCCATCGTTACTCCGAATGGATAATAATGCGTTTCCTCTACTATTGGTCCTGGTTTATGCACAATTTGTAAATTATCAAAGTATACCGTGAAATTACTCTCATTGCTCACATAAACCAACAAATAACCATTTTTCTGTGCAGCAATATTTGACAACTCACTCCAATGCTGCTTAACCTCACCGTAATTTCCCACTCGGCTGGCTCCTCCGTCCACATACCTGAACTGGTCATCTAAAAATATGTAGTTAATATATGCCTTGGGTATCGTAGTACCAGATTCATAGTTCTGACCTCGGATAAAGCTGGATGGAACAAGTCCGCTATTCCAGCTCTCCAACTGACTGGCACTAACACCTTTTCCACTTATGGCATTCGAGGGTGATGAGATTAAGCCACTCATAATCTGCAAGATGCTCAGCGGGGTTGAGTTGCCATTGCTTACACTGCTGTAGTTTGTATGATACGACCTACCAAAAATATCCACCTTATCCCCTGCCATCACCTTAATTACCATCTCCAAGCCAGTTCTATTGGTACTGCCATTTAAGGAATATACTTTCTGGCTCGTAGCGTATTGTCCTGGACTGGCCCCTGCTGGATAGTTCGGATTAGGGTTAGAGGGCGGTACATTATTATGGTTCTGATAATCTAGATAACTGTTGTACCAAGGCTTATCTACTATATAACCTGGATCGATCCGATAGTACTGTTTCTCCTGATTCACCATACTATTGGCCTCTGGTGCGCCATAACTATAGGTTCCTTCCAAGGTGGTGGCTGGGTAATAGTTCACCTGCTGCTCATCGGTAAGAACCATCCGGATATTCCCTAAATGATCTTTTACAAAATAATCACCGGCAAAGGAGGTTAAGGTGTTGTTGGTATATATAGGTCTTATTCTTCCATCTTCATGTCCGCTGAACATAGCTTTGGTACTATAACCCAAAGCATTTTGTAGGGTACCATCACTATAACTCTTGCTCTCATATACCCAGTTGTTGACATAATACGTAGTGGTAGTGATGGATACATTATAATAGCTCTGTCCTTTATAGGTTACAGTAGCGCCTGATTCAGTCACCGTTTTACTGCGCTTTCCCCCTTGAGCATCATAGGTATATGCGATTGTACCCTTTCCGCTTATGCTGATCTGTTCGGGAAGGTTCAGGTAGTTATACGTAATGTTGCTGATCGATTTATTGGCATCGGTTTTCAGGTTGCCATTGGCATCATAACTATAATCGCTTCCCCAATTGCCCCCATCTTTAAAATCACCCAGTTTGGGCGTGAAACCTGACCCATCACTTACCAGATCTAATTTGTTGCTACTATTGCTTTGCTGATAACTATAGTTCAATTGATCGATCAACGGACTTGCATTTTGTTGCAAACCATATTGACTCATGCTCAGAATATTGCCATTGGCATCATACGCAGAACTTGGGTTTTCACCATCTCCCATGTACATGGAAAAGTTGATATTTAAGTTAGACGATACTGCTTTTTTCCAATCATTGTAACCAGCTCGTTGATTGAAGTCGGCTCTCAACAACCGATTGGATGGATCATACGTAAAGCCATAAGAACGATAATCTCCATCACCCATGCTGCGCCACTTGATACCGGATATATTTCCGTTGAACTGGCTACCCGTATTAAACCCATAATCATAACTCAGCTCCATACCAAAATGCCTATCGGTAGAACTCTGCTGTGTTTCAGGTTTAGCGTAGTTTCGATTGATGCCAGCTATCCACCCTCGAATGTTATAATCATAATCCAAACGGCTCAACGGCTGCGAAGCATCATCCGGTTTTGTACCCAATAACTTCGCTTTTAACTGACCCAGACTATTGTACTCTAAACTTGCAATGGTTTTTTCCGAACTCACTCCCCCTTGTGTAGTACGCTTGCGTGTTTTCGTTAAACGCCCCGCATCATCATAATCATTCATCGTTAACTCTTCCACACTTGCATATCCCGGAGCAAATTGATGCACCTGATGGGCTCTCAACAATTTTCCAGAAAAATCATATTGAAAAGTTGTAATCTCATATCCACCCTGTGGATTGGTAGATTGCGTTTGACTCAATTGACCCTTATCATCATAATAGTTTACAGAATATACGTACGTATTTCCCGTACCCATTATGCGGGTTTTCGTACCTGTAATTTTATTACGGGTAATAGCATTGGATAGGACCGGTTGAGCATAATCAGGGTATTGATTATAGGAAGTGATGAAATTCGCTCCATTGATCATGGACGACTGAAAACCGCCAATAACTGCAGAAGGAATGCCAGTAAAGAAGTCATAATTGTCGTAATACGTTTGTTGCAATTGTTCATACCCATAACTAAGTGAAGGGTAGCCTTGTAAAGGATCGGTAATGCCAGCATAATACTGATGTGTGGCGAAAGAGTTTCCATTGTTATTCCAGACTCCCGTTTCAGTAGATCGATTTTGAGCATCATAACGAGTCAACATCCATTTGCCAGAAGTGCGGAGGTTTCCATCTTGCATCATGATCAAGCGGTCACGGCTATCATAGACCATGTACACTTCTTCTGCACCCGGTACTTTTTTGATCGACATTCGATTGCGGCTATCATATGCATAAGCAAAACAGAGCTCATTTGCAATAACAGAAGAAGCAACAGAATATCCTCCCCAATACCAACCATTGGCATTTAACTTTTCTACCGCCTTGGGTGGAATTACAAAACGAAGATTATTTAGATCATCATATACATAATAGGTGCAAAGCCATCCAGTTTCTTGATTAATTACCGCAGAACTGTTTAGGGCAATTTCTACTTTTTTTAAAATCACTCGGCCTTCTTGATCTGTATAAGTAACCGTTCGCTTACCGTTTTCATCTGTTAGAACCTCCCTAAAAACTTTATTTGCAGCATAAAAATTATTAGACCAAACCGGTAGTGACAAATTAGTTGAAACAACATTTAGAATACGTACTTCCTCAGCCCCTGCTGTCTGGTATTCTTTTTTAACGCCTCGATTACTTCCTGCCCAACTATTTCCCTCTGCTAAGGTTTTCGTTACACGATTCAATGGAGAATTTTCATATTGGGTGTATTGATAAAATACTTGCTCCCCTTGCATAGATGCAGATGGAGGTGTATTGGTATAAAAAGATTGCTGGGCTGTAAATGGGTCTAATTTCAGATCACCATTTTGGGTATTGGCAACAAAAGGCAAGAATTGTTGCACCTGCTTCCCATAGTTATCATAAACAATCGGAGTAACAACATCATAGCCAGATGGAGATATTTTACGATGTACTTGTTGAAAAGGTCTCCCCACCCCATCATAATAAGAACTAGCCAATTTCACTTCACGTAATGTTCTACTTGTACTTTGTAACGTAGCTAAATCCGTAATAGGAGCATCGGCTTTCCAATGCTTTACAGAGTTCATAAAGAAATAACCATAATTATTAGGAGCAGCCATAGGATGCCCAGAGGTAGGGCTTGGAGCGGGCACACTTGAATATTCCACAGGCACAATACTGGGTAAGTTTTGTGCTTCAAGGGAAATAGCAAGCATGATGCTAATAACAGCAATAAATAAAATTCGGAAAGAGGTATATATAGTGCTCATTTATGCTACGTTCAACAGTTAAAAAGTATAACCCATGCGATATTTCCAGGGAGAGGTATAAGGTGCTTGTGAAGGGGCGAGAAAATCGTACAAAAGTTGCATCTTAAATTTTTTCATCCCCTTTGATTTTATAGCGATTGTTTTAGAAATGCCCATTAAAGCACTATTACGCCAACCATTGTCATTAGAGGCAACTGCTATGGTTTGATAGGATGGATAATGATTTTTTTCATAGGAACCCGTAATCCACCATTGACCTTCCACGTTCCAATCCAAAAAAGACCTTAACCCAAAACCTTGATGAGTAATATGTATGTTTTTAATAGGTTGACCCCATCCCATTCGCCAAACAATCTCGGCCGATATCTGCGTTTTGGGATTGATCTTATACCCAGAACCTATGGCAAAATTGGTATGGCTTGGTAACCATCTGTTACCAGAAGAGGATTGAACATTGGTTTGCAAAAAAATGCGTTTGGTAAAAGATAAACCCTTATAAATTGGATCCTGATAATCACTTTTTGAAATTGCTTTTATCTTGTTTTGCAAAAGTTGAGTTGCCTGAGAGATAGGATTGATTTGTTGACCGCCTTCTGGATTTGTCTGCAATAAATGAATAGGATCAAAAGAAGTTCCTCCCATGGCAGTTTTAATTTGTTCCATTAATTGATCCCTTTGTTGCAGTCCTGTAATATTGGTCATATTACCCGTTGGGCTTTCTGCAGATGGGAAAAGTCTAGCTAATTCAGAATACTTTGCAAAGTATTTCTGAAAAGCTGGTTGCTGTCGTAGTTCAGACAACAGCCTCTTCCCAAACTTATCAGGCTGTTTAAGCAATTCCTGCGCTTCACTAATACGCGCGTTATAACCTACTGACAATTTTTTATACTGCGTTATTTGTTTTTCAATGCTTTTGATCTTTTGAAATGAGGACAAATGTTGAAGGTTTGTCTCTAATAAAGATTTGATCTTTTCAGCTTTATGTAGTTCGTCCTTTAATTCCGTTAATTGTGCCTGTATATGATCAATGTCGATTTCAGCTTTAAGCGGACTTAACGATTTAGTCAAATTCAATCCAGTAGCAATTGAATCCAGCTTGGAAGTATACTTCTTTGATAGGTTTAATTTGTCCCAGTGTTGTATGCTCAAAATCGAATCCTTAAATTGATTGATCCCTTTTTCTGTTTTTTCTAATGCTTTTATATAAACAGCAGAGCTGCGTTGCAATTGTTTTTTTAAACGATCCAGGTCTTTTACAACAGATCGAATTGCTTGCTCAGATGGCAAAGTCAAGGTATCTAATTGAAGCTGTGACTTTACTTGTTGAGCGGTTAAAAGCAGAAATAGTAGAAAAGCACTGCTAAATCGTAAATAGTTCATTCTGGCTGTATAGTGTTAAATTGTTTATAGCCCTATTTATTGGGCATAATCACATTAAGCAAACTGTTTTTCCGAAGTTTATATGTTTCTAATTGCTTTTGATTGAGAATGATAGCATAAAGGCTATCTCTTGAATTTTCAATTTTCTGCACTTTCTTTGTTTTTATCAATATATCTTCATTCATACTTCTGGCATTTTTCTTTTGCTCTTCTAAAATCAAATTGATTTTGAAAAGCTCTTGATATTCTTTTTCAGTTAACGTCAAAGAATCCCTTAATCGTTCAGCCAAATATTTTGAAGATTTTTCCTGATTGGTTTGTGCCATTGAACTTAGTGGCACAATAGATAGTAAAAGAATGAGTATATTTTTCATAATAGTAATTGTTTAGATTATTGGACGGAACAGATAAAACCATACCCAGTATAATTTGGTGACCAATATCCATCTGACCATTCGTAGTGATAAGTGCAGTAGTTCATTCCATTTACAAAACCTCCACCAGTAACTACCATCATTCCCGTTTCACAAACACCATTAACTATGCGCTTATCTTCTCCTGTACAATTGGGTACCGCCGGACATGTGGAAGGCGCATAGGATGAAATGCTCCATGAGGTTTGCAAATAAGTCGGACTACAAGGGTTGAGGTCCTGGTTTTGCTGTTCTATATATCCCGTATAATTATTATTGCTACTAATTTGACAACGGGTTACACCCGTTGATTGCCAAAGAGGTGTAAAAAAGGTATAACTCATGGTAGGTTGTAAATAAGCATATTGATAGGCATCTAAAATATTACGATTTTCGTCCATTACCTGCTTTAACCTCCCTAAACCATCATAGGTAAACAATTTAGATTTTCCTGACTCTTCAGAAACAGAGGAAATCAATCCCAAATCATTATAAGTAAAGGTCTTGATCTGTGACACTGAAGGATACAAAGACACCTCATCTATCAAAGACGACCCACTAATTAGAACAGAAGAAACACCTGAAATAGCATGTTCGAAAAAGCGCCAACCATTAGAAAGTACTGGTCCTGCTTTTACATTGTATGTACCCGGAATAAATAGAGAGGAAGATGATTGTGTCCAATAGGTTAACGTATATGTTTTATTGTATGCGGTGTTGCGTTCAATGGATCCATTTGATAAAGAATACCCATATTTTCCCGTCAAAAACGTATATGCATCTCTGTTTCCGGAAGAAATTGTCCAATTTCCATCTGCATCATCCTCAAAGCTGGTATACGCAATATCATCTTTTGAAGCATTTTGTACTTCAGCCAATACACGATCCGAATTTGACATCCATATATAACTGATTGATTTATCATTATCTCGTTTTACCTCAGTTATATGCCCTTTATTATCATACGCATTAAAAAGAATCTTTTTTCCTGCATTTCCAAGTATCCTTTCTTCAACTTGCGAAACTCCCAAGTAGTCTCCAAAATTTCCATAGGTAAATTCTGTTTCCGATTGAAGTACATTTGATTTAATATTTCTAATAAGAACAGGTGTAGAAATTCTATGAGCGTTAACCAGTGCAATCATTCCCTTATCTATTGGATAATAGAATTCGGTTGTAATAGATTCATTACTACTTGAAGTAGATTCCTGTTTAGTAATTTGTTGATGAGATATGTCAGCATAAGTATAAGTATCTGTTTTGACAATAGGATTGATACCATTTTCATCAAAATCTTTTACTGTTGTTGCCGTCTTTTTTATCCAATTACTAACAAATCGATATTCGACAAGATCAAAACCATCAAACATATCATCATGAATTGGAATAGTATATCCTGCATAATTCCATCTTTTTGAAATATAAAAACTCGTTTTATTGGCACTATAACTATCATACTGGTATTGATTTTCTATCTCTTTTAATAAAATATAACCAGGAGGTGCTTTTTTATAAAATCGTGTTTTATATTCTAACCCATTTAATATTGTAGTCATATTCGTTGCATTTACTGACGTGGAACTACCCAACCACGTGGTCAATATATTGCTTGGAATATAAGCGTGAAACATATGCTCTGTAAAACCATTTGAAAATATTGAATCGTCACTTTCTATAACATTAGTATAGGCATAAGGCGAGCCGCTGAATAAGTTGACAGGAAATAGGCTATTTGAAATAACTAAATAACTGTTACATTGCTGAATATTGGCAGCAAAAGTCCCCTCATTGCAAGTAATACCATACCGTTCTAAATTAAAATTTAGAGTAGACACTGGTCCAACTCCTGAAGATTTACTCAGGTCAGAAAAACTTGAATATGTGTAATATTTAGTGTTGCGTTTTTGAGAAACAGGATCAAAATTGATAATTTTTTTAACACGTATACCAGAAACCAAAATATTTTGATTATTACTATACAGTGAATGTTGTTCGTATTCAAACTGCTTATACCCCCCTGTTGGCAGTATAACTTTTTGTAGTGTGCCCTTTTGAATATCAGTTACATCAGAAGGATTTCGATCACTACCGCTATATCCATTAACCACGTAGTTTGCAAAACTTGAAATAAAAGGAACTAAATATGCATTTGATGTTTTTCCATTATTATATCCGAACCAATCTTGACTATTTGTTAATCGATCTGGCATAGAGTTCATATCAAAGTAGTCGTACCCGTATATCAAAAAATTACCAGAATCTTGATCAGCAGAATTACCAGTACCTATTTCTTTTTGACGTATAGCCGTTAAAAAATAGCGTTTATTGATTGAATTATTATTTGAAGTTGGTGTGTAATAATCAAAACGATAATATTTCTTACTAAGTATCAATCCAGCATTACGAATAGACAATGTTTTTAAACGAACGTCACCACTGTTATCGGGTCTACTCTCATAATAAAAATCTACAATTTCAGATGAACAGGATATATTTGTCAAATAATAAGTGTCATATTTTGTAAAATTTGTGCCAGTGGTGATAGAACTTGAGCACGTAGTACCATTACAAACATTTGAAGAAAAATATGGCTTTACCATCTGTTGGAAATTACCTGTTACAGCGGTACTTATAACTGGACTATAGTATAAGCTTATTAGCTGATTCTCAGCTGTTGTAATTCTATCTAAAAACCAAGCAGTCTCTGTAATGTAATTTTTGGTTGCATAACCATAATTTCCATCTGTCTGGTAAGTGATCTGACGTGTTTTTTCTTTTGTTGTGAAACCAAATTCATATTTAACACCATCAGGAGTGAATATTTCAATATACTTCGATTCGCTATTATGACCGTATACTTTAATTTTTAAATTATTTAATGGAATAGTTACACCAATTCCATTTTCATCTACATAAAACCTTCCAGAATAACCATTAAATGAATAACTATACTCATCCCATTCAGTATCATAACCCTGAACTGATGCAAGATTTAAGTAGTTATATAAATTTTGATCCTTCTGCCATAAATTAGCAGGTGGATTTAAAAATGTCGAACTCCCATCTGGCTCATCACGAACCACTCTGCTAACATAACCTCCTGCATTTAAATTCCAACCTAATCCAATTCTGGATGGGATATCATCAACTCTTATACCATTGGTAAAATACTCAGCAGTAATAGGCATCTGAAAACTACCCAACTTTAATGTGTGAAAATTAAAATTGGTTTGTGCCGATCCTGTGTATAACGACGAAGAAAAAGAAACATCATTCAATAAAGATGAAACTTCAGGAGAAGCAGGAATTAAAACAGGCAACTTAGTTTGCGAAAAAACCGCTAAGGAAGAAAGCAGAAAGTAAGTAAATAAAAGTCTCATATGAAATTATTAACATACTTCTTGTAGATTAACATAACTACTAAAAAGTAAGAACAATAATAAATTATGAAAACAGATGTTTACTGCGCACAAATACGCATTTATTTTATGCTTGTATCAACTATTGAAAAATGAGTATAAGTACTTTATTATAAAAATCATTTTACAATTTTATTGTTTAATAAATCTTGTAAACAAAATTGAAATGGCAAATAATTTTATACTTTTCGGAGCAGGGGCAAGCTTTGGATCTGACAATAATGGAGTTCCACCTCTTGGGATGAATTTATTCTCTGAATTATGTCAATTTAACCAATCAGCCTGGGGTTCTTTAACACAATCATATGCCTCAACATTTAGGGATGATTTTGAAAAAGGCATGTTAAAGGTTGCTACAGAAAGACCACATGATCTTCCAATTTTACAAAAAGCAATGTCTGCCTATTTTTATAATTTTAAACCATTTCAAAACAACTTGTATTTGAAACTTGCTAGTAAACTAAAGGTATCAAATAAACAAATAGCCTTCTCTTCATTAAATTATGAACGGTTTTTTGAAATTTCCTTTAATTCAGTTGGCCACAACTTATGTATAGGGGGACCCATTAATAATGGATTTGAGCTTAATCTTCCTCATGGCTGTTGTAATTTATTTTGCGAATCAGTAAAAGCCACGGCGGGTGCAGTAAGTTTTTCAGGAATTGATGTTCAAACTAACGGAGAAATAAAATCTGTTTCAGATACGAATGAGTTTCAGAATAGAATTAACAATGATGCATTTCCGCCGGTTATGTCTTATTTTGAACCTCAAAAAAGATCCACCTCGGGTCATCAATTTTTATTGTCACAAAGATCACGATATCAAGAACTGGTTAATGAAGCAGAAAAAATTATAATAATTGGAGTTAAAATTAGAGATCATGATACTCATATTTGGGATCCAATTAAAAATACAAATGGTAAACTTGTGTACTGTTCAGGTTCTTCTGAACAAAATCAATTTGATTTCTGGACAAATTCATATCGAAGCAATAAGCAAAGTAAATTTATAAATGGCTTTTGGTCTGATAAATTTGATGAAATTTTTGAGGAGTTGATTTAAATTTATATACTTCAATTATTGAATCTGTTGTACTATCCCCTAAAAGACAGGGCTGTTTTTTGAATTTAAGTTTAGGATATTAACTTCAGAGAACCTCGAGTACAAAACTTCGTGGTTCAAGTATTCATCAAAAGATTATACTTTAGCTTAAGCCATTATCCGCTATCACCTGGTTAAGTATTCCTCATAATCAGGCTTAAAAGCCTGTCCCAATTCATCGTGACAGTTATTTTAAGTTGATTCCCAAAAAGAGAATGTATGAATGTGTAAATCAGACTAAAACTAAGAACGCTTCCTATAACTCAGTATCGCCCATCCATTGATCAGGATAGCATATCCTGCAACAATACCCAGCTCCCTGCTGACATCAGCAAGCGAAGCCCCTTTCAATACCACCCTGCGCATCACTTCGATAAAATAAGAAACAGGATTAAATCGTACAATCCATTTGGCCCATTCAGGCATGCTGTCTGTACTCGTATACAATCCACTCATCAACACAAAGATCATCATGATGAAAAATGAAATCAACATGGATTGTTGCTGGGTGGATGAATAGACGGACAACAATAGACCCATGCCCAGGATGACCAACAAATAAACGGCTGCAAAAATATAAATCGTAATATAATTTCCGAGAGGAATGATGCCATACAATACCCTGGCAATGGTAAACCCAATGGTCATGACAATCAATCCAAGCACCCAGAAAGGGATCAGTTTACCCAGGATGAAGTGGTGTTTTTTGATGGGTGAAACGTTGATCTGCTCGATGGTGCCAATTTCCTTTTCCCTTACAATGTTGATGGAAGTAAGGTTGATGCCCACCATGGTCAACAACAAGACCAGGATGCCAGGCACCATGAAAAACTTGTAATTCATTTCAGGATTGAACCAATTCGATGAAGTGGTAACAATGGACAAAGGTTGTTGTTGCTTGGATGGCGCAATCCATTCTGTGCGTATTTCCGCATTGAATTTCCTTATCAGTGTATTGAGGTAGGCCCCGCCAAGATTGGCCTTCACTCCATTGATGGCATTGACAGACAACATCAAACTGGCCTTGTCTTCCCTTATCAAGGTCCGCTCAAACTGGGAAGGAATTTGCAACACAAGATCAGCCTTGTCCGTTTCAACCGCTTCTACCGCAGCCCGCTGATCAGTTCCATAGCCAACCAATTTGAAATAACCCGTTGACCGGATGTTCTCAATCAGTCTCCTTGAAAGGGCCGACTTGTCGTGATCGGTAACATGCAGGTTGATGTTTTTGATTTCATAGTCTGCGGCATTCGGAAGTATGATGAGCTGAATGATGGGCATCATGAAGATCAGCTTGATGATGGCCGGATTCCTGATGATCTGCCTGAACTCTTTTTGCAATATGACACGCAACATTTTCATGATAACCTCACTTTGAATTTTTTAATGGCCAATGTCATGAAGAATACAAACATGCCTAATAGGATAAGGGTCTCTTTCCATACATGGTGAAAGCCTACCCCCTTGATCATCACTGAACGCACAATCATATAAAACCATTTTGCCGGAACAACATTGGATACCGTTCTCAATGGCAATGGCATGTTTTCAATGGGAAACATAAACCCGCTCAGCATCACCGTAGGCAGGAACATACCAACCAATGAGATGAACATGGCCGACTGTTGTGAATCTGTTGAGGAGGAAATGAAAAGCCCCAGTGAAAGTGAAACCAAAATGAAGAGGATGCTTTCTGAAAACAACAGGGCCAGATTACCCCGAATCGGAACATCCAACACAAATACACTCAAGAGCAGAATGGTTGCAATGTTGAACATGGAAAGCAGCAAATAAGGTACTGCCTTGGCCAGAATGATTTTGATGGGCCTGATGGGTGATACCAACATGATCTCCATGGTACCCAGTTCTTTTTCCCTCACCACGGTCAAGGCAGTCATCATGGTACAAACCAGGAGCAATACCATGGCCATCACACC
>Ga0214921_10006267_pt1 | contig 16373 bp, 13 predicted proteins | sample LL1505_MetaG_FD_177992 | JGI IMG/M metagenome (GOLD analysis project Ga0214921, IMG submission 177992) | Freshwater microbial communities from Lake Lanier, Atlanta, Georgia, United States - LL-1505 | ecosystem: Environmental > Aquatic > Freshwater > Lake | place: USA: Georgia | collected...
CCCTGCACACGATCATGCTGCCTCCTGCCCCGCCCTCGATGGAAGTCGCCACGTTGACCAAGGGCCAGTCCAAATATTCCGCAAGCATTCCACCTACCAATCCACCGTTGTAATCAATGGATTCCCGCCCTGCCAGCACAAGATCAAAAGATGCGCCGCTTACAAAATGTGCAATTTCACCGGCCACTTGCCTTGCATCCACGGGGGCCGTATCGATACGGACGGCCTGATCTGCGCCAATTGCTAAGGCCTTCCGTAACACAGGCTCTGCATCGGCCCCACCCACATGCACCACCGTGATCGACCCTCCACCGCTTGCTTCGTTGAGCTCCAGGGCTTTGGTCAGCGCCAATTCATCATAAGGGTTGATGATGTACTGCACCCCCGCTTTGTTAAGTTCTTTGTTATCGCTGGTAAAAGAAATTTTGGTCGTGGTATCCGGGACCTGGCTAAGGCAAACCAATATATTCATGGGGCTTGTTTGATTTCTAAGGATTGAATCTGGAGTACGATAAGAATGGGAAAAGGCGTCGCAATACGGAAATGGCCCGAATTATAACCCTGGCATTCGGTGACAAAAATAAGCGTTGGAGGCCCCGCCTCAAAGGCGATAATAGACCCCACACATCAACCCAAAGCCGGTACGGGTACTGCGCAAGACCGGCCCTTTTTCTGGGGCCAACATGGGGTAAATCTGCTCCGACGCCGAAGTCTCCGTCCAATAGGCCGCAACGTCCAAGGTCATGGAACCCATCTTGCGACCGGCGCCCACCGAAAACTGCCTGCGCGATTGATTCCATGGTCTTTCCACCAATTCATCCACAAAGGGGGTTGATGACCATTGGTACCCCGCCCTAAAGGCAGCCGGACCTTGCACCCATTCGGTACCGATCCTTAGTTGCTGGCCCATTTGCAGGGAATTGCGTACGGTTTGGTTCAGCTCCTTACCCCAATCTGAAATCTCGAAATCCAGGCTTTGTTCGTCCCAGGCGCTGGCCACACCCATACCCCCGTAACCCATCCAATCATAATCCACAGAAACAAGACCGTTCCCGCCCCAAAACATGGCCAAGGAAAGGGTTGTCCTGCTGGAACCCCTGTAATTCCAAACAAAAGGCGCAACCGTGTCGGGGCTGGGTGAAGATGACCTAAGGGTCTCGGAAGGATTGCTCCACTTCGAAGCCACCGTGGCTTGGTAATCCTCGGAAAGTTCAGTCCTTTCCCTGCCGCTATAGGCCAATCCCAATTTTAGCCAAGGCAGGGGTTGTGCCTGGGCTCCAACCCTAAAGAAATACCCCGAACCGGACACATCGAGTTGCCTGTAATAATCGAAACGATCAAAACCTGGAATGCTGTCCCGAAGGTCGTTCTCCGTATAGGTTGACTTCCATCGATAATCCAATCCCCTGAGTCCAACGGAGGCCCCAATACTTAGGATGTTTTCGAAGCTGCTGGCCCAATGAAAACTGAACTCGGTTTGCCTACCCCTGGTTTGCCTAATTTCGCTTTGTTGAATGTTGGCATTGGGAAGAACGGTTCCCAACATGGAATTAGGATTGGAGGGGTTGATTAGGCCAATGAGTTCGCAATCGTACGCAAGCCCTGAACCATAATCATCCAGATTGGCTCCTAGATTGTATTCATCTGCCCAATGGTGAAGTAATGAAGTCTCGGTATTGTAGGCACTGTATTCCCATCGCTCTGCTAAGTTCCTGTTCTGGCTGTACCCCATGCCCAAAGCATGTTGCCAAGAACCCGAAGCGTTCAGGGGTACCATGATGGAAAGATCAGATAAAGGTAAACGAGCCGTTCCTGAGGGAGTTTCACGATCCAGGTAGGCGTTGGAACGATTGTTGACCACCAAGCCAAGGGTGCCACCCAAGGTTAGTTTACGAATACCTCCCATCGCTGCTGGGTTAACCAACACGGCCCCATAATCTCCGGCAAGGGCCCCGTTCGCCCCAGCCATGCCCGCGCTCCTTGCGGTAACGGCCATATCCGGTCTCCCGTATAACCATACGTCGTTCAAGCCTTGGGCTCCCGATTCAAGACCTGTGACAAACAAAAATGTTAACCCAACCAAGCAAATCCGTAGCGCAGAATTCAATTTCATAAGAAATCGTAGCTTTAACGCCTTGGTGAAAATGAACCGGAACGACCGGAACCCGAAGAAGAACCCGAAGAGGATCGGCTCGAACCTGAAGAGGAGCCGGTCGAAGAACCGGATGAAGAGCGCGGCGCAGAATATGTTGAGCGGGGTGTGCTGGATGATGAGCGAGGCGTGCTGTATGATGAGCGAGGTGTACTGTATGATGAGCGAGGCGTGCTATACGAAGACCGCGGTGTGCTGTACGAAGACCGCGGTGTGCTGGATGATGAGCGCGGGGAACTGTAGGTAGATCGCGGGGAACTGTAGGTAGATCGCGGGGAACTGTATTCCGAGCGAGGTGAGCTGTAATCCGAGCGAGGTGAGCGAACCTCCGAACTGCGATTTCTATCCGACCAAGTGCCGCCACGAACCCTATCGTTCCCATAAGTCCTTTCTGTTCCTTTGTCGTAATACGAACCTCGGCTTGTACCGGATTCCGAAAAACGATCTCTGAAGGAGTAATTGCGCTCTCTGGAGGTCCCCAATGGGTTTCCAGTATAGTCAACCCCGTTTCGGGTTCTGTTGTCAACCCCTTCCCGCTGGGTAGGACGCTCTTGAGCATACGGCAATGAAAATACTCGACGCCCACGCTGATCGTTGGAACCTGCATTGGCAACTGCATTTGTAGACGTTAGATTCCTCCTGTTGATGGTTGATACCCTGCTTACAAAATCGCCGTGACGACGGGATGTCCCGTTCACCCTGGCCTGACCCCAGGGGGTCATACGATTTCCGGTACTATTCCTGGCATTAATTTGGTTCAGACGATCCCTTCGAGGACCTGAGCGATAACGGGGTTGGTTATAAATCCAAACATAGGTGTTGCCTCCCCAGCCGTTCCAACCACCCCAACCCCACCGATTCCAGCCCCCCCAATGATTCCATCCGCCGTAACCCCAACTGTTCCAACCGCCCCCCCAACCGTATCCACCGCCCCAACCCCAGCTGTTACCCCATGGATTGTTCCAAGAATTCCATGGATTGTTCCAATAGGCATAATAATTCCATCCCCCACCCCAGCTCCAACAAGGGGCGTTCCATCCAATGCCTGGTCCGATTCCCCATCCCCAACCGCCGTAGTTCGGGCTATACAGCCCGGGCAAAGCATTGGCATCCCATTGCCCGTCTCGGTACCCACGGCGGTAAGCCCTGCGGTAATCTGCGATACTCATTCCCAAATCGTCATCCAATAGGTCATTTCCCCTTTCATCGTCCTCCCATCCACGGGATCCAGCCCATCGATCAGCCCTTCCAAGATCATTATTGCGCCTACCAAAATCGGATCCAGTTCGGTCTGCCCCTTCTGCCCGGTTCCCCCTATCTCGATTTGTGGAATTATCCCCAGAGTCGTTGATCGAGGCTTCCCGACCTTGTCGATCCTCTTCAGCATCAAATCCCCCTGCTATGTAATACGTGTCAGCATTGTAATGATCGTCAGCTCCGGACACGTTCAGGGCCTGCCTGGAACACGAAAACAAGGTCGGCAACAAGAGAACCCAAACGAGGCTCTGCAAACTCAAGGAACTTTTCATGGCCAATGGATTTAAAGGGCTGATTAATGCAAATTTACGCTTCTATTTGCTGAAATTTTGGATAAGGTTTCTTGTTGAAGGTTTAATCAAAAAAATGGAATTCAAAAAATTTACGCGTGTTCCTGGTTTTGGTGTGTTTTTTTGCATAGAACCTGATTTAAACCGTTCATTCTTGCAATTCAAACTCCTTACTTGATTTTTAATTTGTTAACGTAAAATGGCCAAAGAAATTACAGAACGCTCCCAAGATTACGCTCAATGGTACCAGGACCTGGTGATCAGGGCTGGGCTGGCTGATTATTCGGCGGTCCGGGGTTGCATGGTCATCAAGCCCTACGGCTTTGCGATTTGGGAAAGAATGCGGGATGCGCTGGATGCCAAGTTCAAGGCTACCGGCCACCAGAACGCCTATTTTCCCCTCTTCATTCCCAAATCATTCTTCAGTAAAGAAGCCGCCCACGTGGATGGTTTTGCCAAAGAATGCGCCGTGGTGACGCATTACCGATTGCGCAACGGGGCGGATGGTCAAATTGAGGTAGACCCGCAGGCCAAACTTGAGGAGGAACTGATCGTCAGGCCGACCTCAGAGACCATCATTTGGAACAGTTACCGGGATTGGATCCAGAGTTACCGGGACCTACCCCTGCTGATCAACCAATGGGCCAACGTGGTCCGCTGGGAAATGCGCACACGGCTTTTCCTACGGACTACCGAGTTTCTATGGCAAGAGGGTCATACCGCCCATGCGACCGCAGAGGAGGCCGTTCACGAAACCAAGCAAATGCTGGACGTGTACGCAGACTTTGCGGAACAGTGGATGGCCATGCCCGTTATCAAAGGAGTCAAAACCGAGCAAGAACGCTTTGCGGGGGCAGTAGATACCTATTGCATCGAGGCTTTGATGCAAGACGGGAAGGCCTTGCAAGCCGGGACCTCGCATTTTCTGGGACAAAATTTCGCCAAAGCCTTTGATGTCCAATTTGCCAACGCCCAAGGAGGTAGAGAATATGTCTGGGCCACGTCTTGGGGAGTATCAACGCGTTTGATGGGCGCCTTGATCATGGCCCATTCGGATGACCAAGGCCTGGTCCTCCCGCCCATGCTCGCTCCGGTACAGGTGGTGGTGGTTCCCATTTACAAAGGCGCGGATACGATTTCGGTGCTGCGCGATGCCTGTCAAAAAATTGTCCACGAATGCCAAGCGATGGGGCTCCGCGTTGAACTTGATGCAGAGGACAATGCCCGGCCGGGATGGAAATTTGCCCACCATGAATTGCGCGGTGTTCCTGTCCGCATTGCAGTTGGCATGAGGGATTTGGAAAATGGAACTGTGGAACTCGCTCGCCGGGATTTGCAAACCAAAACCACGGTATCCCGGGATGGAATTGCATTGGTTTGCCAACAATTAATGAACGAAATTCAAGAGTCACTCTTCAACAAGGCCTTTGACTTCCGTCAATCCATGACTTTTGAAGTGGATACCTGGGAGGATTTTCAACAACGAATTGAGGCCGGAGGCCTGGTTTCTGCGCATTGGGACGGCAGTGGAGCTACCGAAACCGCCATCAAAGAGGCCACCAAAGCCACGATTCGTTGCATACCCTTGGACCAAAAACCCGAAGCGGGTTCTTGCATTTACTCCGGCCAACCGTCCCAAGGCAGGGTACTCTTCGCCAGAGCCTATTGATTGACCATCCGAGCAACATGAGCAGCGAGAACAAAGACCAATTGTTGGCGGCAGTGGCGGCCAAATCCTCCACCAAGCAAGCCATCTACCGCAATACCCTGCAGCATTTTGAATCCCTCAAGGGTATCTTATCTGAATTGGCTGACGCTTGGTCCTCGGTCATGAAGGTCCAAGACCCTTCTGTAGAAATAGTATTCAAAGACAAAAATCGTTTTGAGTGCGATTTCAAATTCTCCGGGGACACGCTCAGCCTCTGCATGCACACCAATGTTTTCACTTTTCCTCCTCAACATTTTGTACAACAAAGCCCGAGGGTGGCCGCCGATCCCATGTTGGGGTATTTTGGTCAGATCCAAATTTACAATTTTCTCTCCGACAGCTTCAAATACAACCGATTAGCGGATGAGGGTTTGTTGTTGGCCAGAATCTTTGTGGATAAGGACAGTCATTTTTGGGTAGATGGAAAACAGCAGTTTAGTTTTCTTTACAACGACATCCAAGAACAAGTCCTTCATCGCGAGGTCTTGCTGGAAATCATCTTGCAAGCGATACGATATTGCTTGGACATGGATTTGATGGTGCCACCTTACGAGCAAGTGAATGCGGTCGCCCTCGGTCAATTCCTGATGGAAAACGGGAGTTCCGGTCACAAAACCACCAAACGCCTCGGCTTTATGGGCGAAAACTAAATCGCCGTACGCTCCAAGCGCTGATAGCGGAACCTAAGTCCGGAAGAACTTGTCAACCAAGCCCCGGAATTAACCAAGGTCCAACGATTGGGGTCCAAAGGGAAGCGAGCTTGGGCCAATGGCCATAAGCCTTCTACCTCGGTTCGTTCGATAAAATGAGCGTGCTCCTCCATAACACGGTAAATCTCCGCACCGCCGATAACCCAAACAGGGTCGGCCTCGCTGCATAGAGCCAAGGCCTCAAGGGGACTCCCCGCCCAAAGGCATTGACGGAAATATGCAGGGGCTTCTGCCGAAGTAAGAGCATTATCGGGAAGATTTGCTTCCCTGGACATGACCACCATTTGCCTTCCCGGCAAAGCCCTGCCAATACTCAACAGGGTTTTCCGGCCCATTAGGCAAGAATGGCCCATGGTCAAAGCCTTGAAGCGGGATAAGTCCTCCGGTAATTTCCATAACAGATCATTTCCATCCCCAATGGCACCGTCCAAGGAAGAGGCCAAGAGCAAACCAACGGAGCGTGAGGAGGTGGGCAAATTCATGGGTGATGATCGAGCAGGAGGCCTACACAGCAACCGGTGCTTTGATAGCAGGGTGGGGATCATACCCCTCCAAACAAACATGATCGAAGCGAAAATCATCGATTTCCCTCACCGATGGATCCAAATGAAGGGTTGGAAGAGGTCTAGACTCCCGACCCAATTGGAGCCGTGCCTGCTCCTCATGGTTGACATACAAATGAGCATCGCCCATGGTATGCACCAATTCACCGACCTTAAGACCGCAGATCTGCGCCATCATGTGGGTGAGCAAGGCATAGGATGCTATGTTGAAGGGAACGCCCAAAAAAACATCGGCGCTGCGCTGATAAAGTTGGCAGGATAATTTCCCATCGGCCACATAGAACTGAAAAAAACTATGGCATGGAGGCAAAGCCATTTGAGGTATATCACTGACATTCCAAGCCGATAACAACAACCTTCTCGAATCAGGATTGGTCCGAAGTTGACGGATAAGCTCCGCCAATTGATCGAACTCCTTCCCATCGGGGCTAAGCCATCGGCGCCATTGTTTACCGTAAACCGGACCGAGTTCGCCTTGGGCATCCGCCCATTCGTCCCAGATACTGACCCCGTTATCTTTCAGATAGGCAATATTGGTCGATCCGCTAATGAACCATAACAATTCATGCACAACGGACTTGAAATGCACCTTTTTGGTGGTAATTAAGGGAAAACCCTCCTGCAGGTCAAAGCGCATTTGCGGACCAAAGATGCTCCGCGTCCCTGTGCCGGTTCGGTCTTCTTTGTGGATTCCTTCGGTCAGAATCTTGGTGAGCAAATCATGGTACACTTTCATAGCAATTGCTAATGGTCAATTTTACTTAAATTTAGTTAAAGAACGACCTGCCTTCATGTACACCACATATTTTTGGTCAAAAAACGGATCCTCCAGAAAATCCCGCACGGGATAAACCTCAAAGGGTCTTCCGAGCTCCTTCAGTTCTTCACCAAGGCCACCTTGGAGATCACCGCCTTTGAGCACCAACCAGCCGTTGGGTTTGGGGCCCCGCGACTGCTTCGATAGCAAAGACTCGGTCCAGTCTACCAAGAGCGCCATGCGTGCCACTGCTCTGGATATCGCAAAATCAAAGGGGCCGGGCACTTGCTCTGCTCGGCTATGCAAGGCCTCCAAATTGGTGAGTCCCAATTGGCGAGCAATATCTTGAACGACTTTGATTTTTTTGCCAATGGAATCGACCGCAACCCATTGCACCTCCGGAAAGACAATCGCCAGGGGGATGGCCGGGAAGCCGCCACCCGTCCCAATGTCCAAAACACGCATTCCAGGGGTGAAAGGCATCACCTTGGCAAGGGCCAGGCTGTGCAACACATGATGAATCGCCATGGCTTCCTCGTCTTTACGGGAAATAACATTGATTTGAGAATTCCATGCCCGGTACATGGCAGGGAGATTGTTCAGGGATTGTACCTGATCGCCATGAAGATCAGGAAAATAACGCAACCAATCCACAGCGATGGCTTCGCTTTGCATGGAGTTCCTTGGTTCGGCAGCCATGATCATCCGCCTTGGTCTACCACCTGGCTTTGGAGGGCTGGGTCATGCTCATGGCCCATACGGTTCGTAAGAACAAATTCTTGAGGTCGAGGATGGGCAAGAGCGGTAGGAGTCCTGCTTGTTTGAATCGTACGGCGGCCCAACCCAGGGTTCCCCATCGATAAACCCACAGGCAAGCCCAGGGCGCGGAATACTCCAAAGGCCACATCCAAGCCAAGGCTGGCCATAAGACCATCATCCACAAGGATATTCCGTACATCGCTGTACGCAATTTGTGCCCAAATTTGAGGTACGCAGCGCTGCTGACATGCCGCTTCTTTTGCTGGAACCATGCGCCCCAGCTCGCTGGAGCCTCCGTATAGGTCCAGGCATCCTGTTGAAGACAAACTTTGACGTTGTTCTTGGTGGCCGCTTGGTTAACGAACAGGCCGTCGTCCCCCGAAATATGTTTGAGATGCGCGCTGAATCCTTTGTGATAGAAAAATAAATTCCGTAGGTACGACAAGTTCCCCCCTCTTCCCATGAAGGCCTGGCCGGCAAGGGCATGACCGTAACACTGCAAATTGGTGAACAGTGCATCGAATTGCTGAAACAAACCGAGGATCCCTTTGGTCTTTTCCAGTTGAACATGACCCAAAACCAATTCCGTGGAATCCTTGTAGGTGCCTTGGATCATGGACAACCATTGTTCACTTGCAGGCCTGCAGTCTGCATCCGTAAAGATCAAATAAGAATGGGATGCGGCTTTGATCCCCAAGGTTAGCGCAAATTTCTTGCCGGTGGGGTATTTGTCTTGTTCCTCAACCGATACAATTTTGAGACGAGGATAGACCTCTGCAAATTCCTTGAGCACCAAACCCGTTTCGTCCCAACTGCTGTCATTGACCACGATGACTTCGAAATCCGGGTGGTCTTGGGCCATCCACACAGGAATGTTACGGCGAAGGTTTTCGGCTTCGTTTCGGGCGGCTACAATAAGGCTCACCGGTTTGGCTGTGCCCATTCGCCCATGTTTCCCTTGGGCACTCCACATGACCGGCCACCAGTAGCGTTGAAGATAATATAGATGCCAAAGTCCGGCCGCCGCAAAAAACATCCACCAAGGAAAATTCATGATCGTTTCGGGCATAGGGTGCGAAATTAGAAGTCAGGGGCGAATTTTGGCCTCAGATTATCCACCCTTTGTCCACATGTCCCTCCAACCACCTGCCAATTTGAACAGCCCATCCAGCAACGGTACAGGCTTTGACCTCGTGGCCAAAGACCCTTCAACCTCTGCGAGAGCAGGCTTGCTGCAGACCCCGCATGGCCCAATCGAAACGCCCTTGTTCATGCCGGTAGGGACCCAAGGAACCGTCAAAGGCATCAGCTCAGCCGAGCTCCAGGACAGTATCCGGGCAGGTATTGTTTTGGGGAATACCTATCATTTGTACTTAAGGCCGGGGACCGAACTCTTGGAACAAGCGGGGGGATTGCATCGCTTCATGCGCTGGGATGGGCCTCTGCTAACGGATAGCGGAGGTTACCAGGTTTTCTCCTTGTCCGATCGCCGTCGCATTCGCGAAGAGGGTGTGGAGTTCGCCAGCCATATTGATGGATCCAGGCATTTGTTCAGTCCAGAGGAATCCATGCGCATACAACGCTCCATTGGGGCGGATTTCTGCATGGCCTTTGACGAATGCACCCCATACCCATGCGCCCACAAGGATGCCAAGGCAAGTATGGAGCTGACTCACCGCTGGTTGGACCGCAGTTTGAAGGCCTGGGAACAGACCCAACCGCTCTACGGCCATCCTCAAAGGCTCATCCCCATTGTACAAGGCTCCACCTACCCCGCTCTTCGCGTTGAATCCGCTCGCTTTGTTGCGGAGCGGGCCACCCACGGTTGCGCGATCGGTGGACTCAGTGTGGGCGAGCCCATCGAGGATATGTACCAAATGACCGACGAGGTCACCTCCATTTTGCCGGAAAATCAATTCCGATACCTGATGGGTGTGGGCACACCGGCCAATATCCTGGAGAGTATTGCGCGGGGTGTGGATCTCTTTGACTGCGTTATGCCAACCCGCAATGCCAGGAACGGGATGCTCTTCACTTGGAAAGGCATCATCAACCTCCGTAATCGCAAATGGCGAAGCGATTTCACAGCCCTTGACCCAGAAAGCTCGTTAACGGAGGACCGCCTCTATTCCAAAGCCTATGTGGCTCACCTCTTTCAATGTCATGAAATGTTAGGGCCAAGGCTGGCAACCCTTCATAATTTACATTTTTATTTGGACCTCACCAGGGTCGCCAGAAAACATATTTTGGCCGGGGATTTTGCAGCGTGGAAATCCGATATTTTGCCCCAACTGACGCATCGCCTCTAAGGCCATCGGAGGATACCGCATTCCTATAGGGGCAATTTGAAAATGGATGTTCGCCTGGGCTCAAAAAGAAGGGCGACTCTTGCGAGCCGCCCTTTGTAATGGCAAGCGATTTGTTGCGTAACCATCAACGCAACAAGAAAATTATTGGCTTTACGGCCTCACCACCAAGTTTGAGCGTTCGATGCGGACAATACCCTCACCGGCGTTCCACAGCAACTCCACTGAATAAGTGCCGGCAGGAACAGCCTGCAAATCCACACGAAGCGTTTGCGTGCCTTGAACAGGGCTAACCACGGTTACCACCCTGCCGGTCAAGTCTCGTACCAGCACTTGGGACGGTGTTTGGCTTGATGAACCCCAAGTTACCTGAAGGTCTCCTGCACTTGGATTCGGGAAAATGCTAACGCCATTGGTCGAAGGCTTGAACGAGGGAACCCTCAAATTCCCTGCAATCTCCTGACCCCAAACGTCGGTCATCGCAGTGAGTCCACCCAGGCGAAGTGCAGTCCAATTCAATTGCTCGAGAAGTTCGGTGCGATCCGCCTTCAAAGTCAAGGTGACCACAGCATCGTTTTCGTTGACCTTCATACCCGATGCATCGAACCAACCGTAACACCACATACCCTCACGTTGTCCCCAGCTGTAATGGCCTTGGAGGTTCCCTGGCTCCATCCCAACCACTTGAACACCGGCAGGCAAAGACAATTCCAACGAAACGGAACCCAATTCCATGGCACGGTCTGCACGCAGGGAAAGTCGAATCAAGGAAGGATGCTCCGAGACCAAGCATTCTTCCAAACCATTCACCAATTCAACCGATGAAACTAAACGCTGAGCGGTATTGGGAACATAGGATCCGTTGACATCCCCAAAAGTTAACATTTTGAGGTTTTGCACTGCAGGCGTTGAGGAAATCGTGGTTGAGAATTGCTCGCTAACCCAATTCCCCACAGAGAAACTGCTGATACTTCCGCTGAAGCGGCGATTCACCAAAAGGGCATCGCTGGAAGTTATGGAGGAACTGCCGTTCACATCTGCAGCACTTAAGCGAATACCAACCAAGGGAACTGATCCAGAGAAATGCCTGCTAATTCCTAAGGCGTCGGAGGCTGTCACCCCTCCCCAAGGTTTGTTGGTCGATCCACTCAACGTATAGGTACCGTGAGGTATCGAATCAACTGTAAAACCACCCGTGGAGTTAGTTGAACCCACACGAACCACCGCACCTTGGGCATTCAAAACACGAACCGTCGAATTGGTCATCGGGGTATTGGCGGTATTGTTGTAGGTGAGGGTACCGGTCACTTGACCATACGAAACTTGAATCAAATCCTGGATATAACGAGGTAACAATTGGTAACCCGTGGTATGCGGAGGCGAAGCCGCAAACTGACCGCCCAAACCCACCAGGTCAAAAGGACCAACAGGGGCCGGTGTACCATATAGGTTTACATCGTTGTCAATACGCATGTCGTAGGTCGCTGTACCGTTGGTCACGGTCACGGTACGGCCTGAACCTCCGGTTCCCGGCACCGGCCATTGGCTGGGATTCACCAAGGTTAGGTTGTTCAAGCGCACCAATCGTGATTCACTGTATTCGTTCAATGCGGTCACCACTTCAGCCGTTGGTAAAGTCTGGTTCGAATCCAAAAGAACCAACGAATCAAGGTTAATCTGGGCCAAACCATTAAAGTGAGCCACCGAACCAATAACCCGAATCAAATCTCCCTCCCGAACATTGTAGGCAGGGGTTACGTTGGTGGCTCTAAATAGACCGAGACCGCGATTTGAAACTGGATCAAAGATGGTGAACTCCAAACCAGAAGGACGCTTGTTGAAGCCGAGAACGACACCGGTGGTACGGGCGTAAACGCCCAAGGAATCGGGCAAACCTCCCGTATCGTTACCGCGAATCTGACCAATGGTCAAGGTGCGAATCGCAGGAGCAAAAACACGAACCATGGAGCGGTTAACGGTTCCTACCGAAATTCCGGCGGACCCCGAAGACATATCAAACGATATCGTATCCGTACGACCCGGGGCCACCAAATTGTACAAAAGACAGGATATCGAAGCCGATGTTGCGTTCGCAGCAAGGTTCAAGGTAATGGTATCGTTGACCGGCGCCGGGAAGGTTTCGTACGTGGTACCGTAAACGGCACCTGCTGTTGCCGAGACCCGAACTTTGAGCACCTGAGCGGTTGCGGATGGGTTGATCACCTGAATCGGAATCGTCACCGAAGTGGTGGTATTGGCCAGAATGGTATCTCCACGGCTGAACGATGCGGTAGGGTTCAGCACAACAACGGGCGTAATATCCGACAAGGCACGAGGGAAGATTTGATATCCCGAAGTGAAGGGGTTGGAATTGTCAAATTGACCACCGAGACCCACCAAATCAAAAGGTCCAGTGGGGGCAGGGGTGCCGTCAATATCGGTCGCTGCAAGGATACGCATGGTGAAATTGGTCGTGCCGTTGGTGACGGTAATGTTGGATGAAACACCGGCTGCTGGCCAAGTTCCACTCACTATGCTGAGGTTGGTTAGGCGAACCAATTCGTTTTCGGTGCTTTCCCCTAGGGATGTCACCGTGACCGGGCTACGCAAGCTGCGACCGGTGGCCAAACGAATCACGGTATCGCAATTAATCTGGGTCAAACCGTTGAATTGCTCCAAAATTCCATAAACCTCCACCGAATCGCCTTGAGCCAAACGGCCATTTGCGTTAAGGCTATCCAAACCAAAAGTCGTTCCAGCCTTGCGGAACATGGTTCCACCGGTACCGTCCATCATGACGAATTGTAAACCCACCGGAGTTGACGATGAACTGTACTGGTTTACACCGTAAACCGTACCTGAGACTCGAACCCGAACACCCAATGAATCCAAGACGCCGGTGGTTGGGTTGACCCCGCGAATGGAGGCAATGGTCCGTAGCGAATTCGGACCCAAAGGCCATACCCCATCCGGACGTAGGCTTAGGTTCTGAATACGCAAATCAGCGGAGGCCGGGGTCTCTGCGATGTTATAAGGCGATGAGGCAGGGTAGCGTGCGGCCATGTATTCCGCAAAGGCATCCTGTTCTGAACCCGTCACCGTGAAGGTCGCCGCACCTGCAGGCTGTGAGGCCAAGGCCGTATCCAAATCGACCCGTGTTGAAGCATAGGGCGCAAAGGGATAGCTATCGCCACCACCGGCCAAGAAATTCAAGGTCACCACCCTGTAGGTACGGGCCGCGTTGCCGTAAACCGCACCGTTGAACACCAAGGTATCCAAAATCTGACCTGCTGAATCCACCAAAGCGGCATTGCGCAATTTGTTACCAGACGTTTGGGCCGGATCAAAACTGAAGCGCAGTCCCGAAACCTGGGGAAACTGTCCCGGGGTCGCCGTGGCCGTCCATGCAGAAATCCCGTGCTCCAACAAGGCCTTGATGCCGCTCACCGGAATCGTCAAAACCGACAAACGGTTGTTGAAACGAAGGCAATTCTCAATATCCAACTGGCTAATATCCCCACGCTGCTTACCCGCCAATGGATTCGGCATGGTAGGCAACAAAGAAACCTGGGATCCAACCGCATAAACTTCGCCCATGGCTGAGCGTACGCCACCACCGTTCTTGATGGAAATGGCGACCGCGGGGTCCAAACGACGGGCCATCCACAAATTCGCATCCGCTGTAACATTACCCAAATTGGTCTCCTCGGTACGAACAAAATTCCGACGTCCTTCCAAGAACACCGAAGACTTACCAAACAAATTACCATCCTTGGCGACAATCACCGCCTGAATCGCATCGCATAAAGCCTTGACGCGGGCTCCCATGCCGTTGCTGTTCGCAAAAGCTGCCGAAACCGAACCCCAAACCCGGGCCACACCCGCTGAATCCGATGCATAGGCCCCGTTAATTTGGCTGTTCAAGGCCGTTGTATCCACGACGCCCGCAGCCGAAAACGGCACCTGCAAACGACCCAGGTAGCTGTACTCAGCACCCGTATTCACCAAAAGCAAAGGCTCGTTATCCGCGTTACGAAAAATCATAGGATAGGTACCGACCGCTACATCTCCAGGACGAAGGATGTCGTTGGCATCCGCCAACACACTGTGGTTACCCCCCGATATCAACACGTCCACCCCGCGAAGCAAGGGCGCCAAGGCCATTTCCAAACTTAATTGCTGCAAGTGAGTCAACAAAACAATCTTGTTGATGCCTTGACCGATTCGCAACGAGTCAATTACCGGTTGCAATATCGCCGCCAAAGCAGGCATATCGTTCACCGATGGACCCACCATGGTCGTCGCACCGGGCGATGAAATGCTCGCCAAGATCTGCGTGGTCGCTCCCACCACCCCAATCTTCTCTCCACCACGCTCAATTACCACCGAACGCGCAATCCCTTTTTTCTGGCTGTTCGCCGTGATCGTCGGCGATGTACGGAAAGCCGTATCCGACTGACCATCCGCCGTTACCAAATAACTCAAGTTGGCATCGTTTGTGAAATTCAAATTCGATGACAAATAAGGGAAATTCGCACCCAACCAGCGCTTATCCGCACCGTTCGAACGAATATCCACCCCGATCATCCCGTTCAATTCCGACGTCCCCAAGTCAAACTCATGGTTCCCAAAGCAAGCCGCATTGAACTTCATCAAGTTCATCATCATTATGTCCGTACGACCAATCGCCGCTCGAACCGCCTGGGTTCCCGTATAATAAGAAGAGGCCGCGGTACGCAAAGGCGTTTGCATGGTGGGGTCCTCGCTCGCACTCAAGAATGGCGATGGAATAACGTTATCACCGCTCGATAAAATCACCGTATTGGGGTGCGTCTTGCTCAAGGTATCCACCAACGAAGCAAAGCGCGGAGCATCCGCCGGAGCCAACAATCCCCCTTCCAAATCCGAAGCATGCAAAATCTGCAACGTATACGCAGGTGCAGCAGGAATCGCCGAACCGGTGATCGTAATATCATCGAAACGCCAGGTTCCACCGGTTGAATAAGACGCCACCGCTCCACCAGGGGTTGGCGGGAAGGTTGCTGCTACATTGGCCCGCATATAAGCTGTGTCAGCACCAAAGGATGCGGCTGAGCTTTCGTTAAAGGCCAACGGGCTAAAAATGCTCACAATTCTAAATCGAAAATTGGCATTGTTGGCCGCCCCAGAAATCGTGCTAAAGTCCACATTATAGGTGTAAAAAGCGTCGTGAGGACTTAATCCCCCGTTGTTATTCCAAAACCCGGGGATCCATTGGGTACCCCCATCCAAAGAATAATCCACTCGAGCCCAGCGTGATGCGGTGCCCGAGGCTCTGTGCTTGAAACTCACTTGAATATTTTGATAGCCTGTCGTGGGAGCAACCACCTCAATACCTCGAGTCCCACTACCGGTGAATTGAGCCGCGTAGGTGGAGGTATTCCAACCAGCACCACCGGCTGTTGCACCGGTCGCAAAAGTTGCTGTCGTTCCACCGAGAAGAGAAACAGAACCGTTACCTACCGTGGGTCGGGTTGTTCCGACCGAGGTTGATACCGAGTCAAAGGTCCATTGGTGCAGGGTGGTTTGGGCCCATGATACGCTTGCTATAAGCGTGCAAATCAGGATGTTAATGATTTTGGACATAAAAATTGTTTTACGATCCAAAATCTGGCCCAAAAATTAAGCCACTTTCAACTCAACGTTAAAAGTGGCTTAAGGGAAAGTTATGATTCCTTTACGGCCGCACCACCAAGTTTGAGCGTTCAACGCGGACAATACCCTCAGCGCCGTTCCACAGCAACTCCACTGAATAAGTGCCGGCAGGAACAGCCTGCAAATCCACACGAAGCGTTTGCGTGCCTTGAACAGGGCTAACCACGGTTACCACCC
>Ga0214921_10006268_pt1 | contig 16372 bp, 14 predicted proteins | sample LL1505_MetaG_FD_177992 | JGI IMG/M metagenome (GOLD analysis project Ga0214921, IMG submission 177992) | Freshwater microbial communities from Lake Lanier, Atlanta, Georgia, United States - LL-1505 | ecosystem: Environmental > Aquatic > Freshwater > Lake | place: USA: Georgia | collected...
CGGCGGCGGTGCTGCTCGTGAAGGCGGCGGCGGTGCTGCTCGTGAAGGCGGCGGCGGTGCTGCTCGCAAGATCAAGGTCGAAGTTGACGGTGAGGGGATGATAACCAATCTTCAAGAGCTAAAACCCGGAGATGTCCCAGACAAGCTCATCTGCCTTCAGTTCTTCTTTAACGATAAGTGCGATAGGTGCGAGGCGGGGAAGTGCCGCGATATCAAGGGTCCGCGGGAATTCGTCGCCGAAGTCTTAATGAGGAACGAGAAATCGATCCAGAAGACAGCAGACTTCCTGTACGTGCCTCCTGATGAGGCTCTTAAGATTATCCAGTTCTTTAAGACGGCGGAGGGTGACGAGTTGGCCGCAGCACTAGCTGTGGTTGACGTGTGTTTCTACACACTATCGACTTACGCAGGCTGCAAGAACCCGAACTGCCTAAAGAAGTACTGCGGCGACTACGGCGAGGGGAAGAAGATTGTGCTGGGGTCGATCATCGGAATCATGAGATTCGCCAAGTTTATGCGGTTTAAAGATCTCAGTAGTGTTGCGGTACACTTTGAAAAGGATGTAGACGAGGTGCCAGCCCTTGTCAAGTACTTTGCTGAGAAGGCTGAGGAGTAAATCCATCTTTCGTCACTTTATTTATTATTAAATAATATTATTTAGTAAATTAATTTATTTTTATTATTAAATAATATTATTTAGTAAATTAATTTATTTTTATTATTAAATAATATTATTTAGTAAATTAATTTATTTATTATTAAATAATATTATTTAGTAAATTAATTTATTTTAAAAAAATTGAAATTTGTACTGTTTAATTGTTTTTAATTTAATTAACATTTTGTGATGAAATATGATCAACCTGGCTAGCTCAGTTGGTAGAGCGCTAGACTTTTATTCTTGAAGGTATCTAGTGGTCGAGGGTTCGATCCCCTCGTCAGGTGTATTTCATCCATGAACATGTGGTCTAGTGGTTAAGACTCATGACTTTGAACCATGCAACATCGGTTCGAATCCGATCATGTTCAGCGTACCAGATTAGCTCAGTGGTAGAGCGCTAGACTTTTATTCTTGAAGGTATCTAGTGGTCGAGGGTTCGATCCCTTCATCTGGTGTAAAATTATTCAAAAAAATTTTTTTTATGAATAATTTAGGACATAAAATGTTATTTGTTTCCCCATTAGTAAGTTTAATAAATAAATTTTTTTAAATTTGTAGTAGTTAATTTTAATTTTTGATTTATATACTGATAATATTTTAGTTCTTTAGTTTTATGTTTTACTGTATTATAAAATATAAAATGATATATATTAATCACAACCCCTTTTAAATTTATATATTTTTTTATATTTTATAGTCATGAAAGGACGTATACGGGGAACTAATATTTATTATAATTAATTATATATTTTTTAGTAAAAATTGATAAAAGTAATTATTCATTATATATATATTTAAATAATGAATAATAAAGAATTAGTTTATAATTATGCAATTCAATTTATTAATGAAAATAAAATAAATAACATTAATATTATAACATTAAAAAATAAAGTTTCACGTGCATATAATAATTATATTAAAATATATAATAAACTGAATGAATATAAATTAAGTTATATTAATAAAAAATATAATAGATATATTCACTTATTAAAAAAATTAAATTTATTAATAAGTGAAAATGAAATATTATTACCACATTTGATTGTTATTAAAAAATTAGACAAAAATCAATGTTATTTAGAAGAATTAATAAAAGAAGAACAACAATTAATAAAAGATTTAGATAGTATAGATATAAAAGATAATTATGATTATTTAAAAATATTACATAAACAGTATATAGAAAAAAAGTTAAATAATCTTCAAAAAAATATTGTTAAAATTAGAGATGATATTAATAATAATTATAAACTTTTGAAAGAGTGTCAAATTATGAATATATCTTTTATTAATGAAATGAATTCTTTCATTATATTATCTGATCAAGATATCTTAAATATATCTTAAAAAAATAATAATTCTTTTACACCTTTGTACATTTAAAACACCGACTTTTTAAATATTTCAATTATATTTTCATATTTTTATTTTGGTTCTTTTTATTAATGTAATTAATAAAAAAATTGAAGTTTTTTATGTATATTTGTTTCATAAAAAATTATTATTCTACACTATTACACCACGTGTTATCATGTTTGCACTCATTATAATGGCTCACATCACCGCACTGTTGTGTTCGGCGAGGACACTCTATTATCTATTTATGTTGGACGTCGCGATGATACTATTATCGCCAATCCTCATAATCTTGTGCGCAGTGGGTAGCTGTGACGACACATGTCACTGCGATTTGTCGACCAAGCGCATCGTGGTGCAAGATTACCAAATAGGCGGGAATAACCATGTGACTCCATGGACAAGATACGAAGATGTTCCGGGAGTGTGCACATGCGGCCGTAACAAGTCGGAGTGAAACCAGATTTGAATATCTAGTAGGTCAAAGTTCTGCACCTGAATTATATTATTAAGAGAGGAAAATTATTTAATTTATCTTTCTTATAATATAATTTTATTATATTTTACCTAAACATACACAAATTATATAATAAATCTGAGGAATATAATTTAATAATGTAATAAAGAATTTAAACCAATAATTAAATTTTAATTAAGACTAGGTGCTTTTTTATTATGTTCATTTATAACGTCCAAATTATATGATATATGTTTAATGTTTATATATATTAGAATAAAAATGAAATATATTATATTTATATATTATATTTATGTATAATATATGATTGACATAACAATTGCTTCTAAAAATATTAATGCTATCAGTATATCTAAAATACATTCTATTAAACCTCCTAAAACATTATTTACAAATAATATACCATTAACTGTTTATGTACGAAAAGGTTGTGAAAATGAATTTGAATCAACTATAAAATATTTTGAACAAAATAATATTAAAGTAAATATTATTCCTAATTTAATATTATATGTTAAAAAAGCATTTGCAAATACTATTTTTAATCATTTAGATAATTATTTTGAAATGATTGAGTTATTAGTAGTAGCTGGGTTGACTGTAGAAAAATCAAAAAAATCTTATATTTTTGCTTCAATAGGATTTCGTTCTGTGAAAGATTTTACATATTTAAAAACCTTTAATTGGTATGAATATTTTATGTCATTTTGTAGAAGATCTAATATTACTACAGATGATGATGAAATCATTTATAAATTATATCAAAATCGTGTAGTTACTTATAATAATATAAATACAACTAAAATATATGAGATTGTTCTATGTGCAACATTAAATTATCAATTAAAATATATGAAACGTATTGCTTTCAAATCTTTAGAAAAAATTATAAATTTATTTTTTGATGATGCTAGTAAAAAAACAATTATTGTATTAAAATCAACCGAAGATGGTGTTAAATCAAATATTTATAACAATATAGGATTTACAAAGACTACGATAACTAAAGAGGGACTAATGTTTATGTATAAACAAAATATAAATAAACCTTGTTTGTTAGATTCATTATCTAAAGAAAATTTATATAATTGTTCACCATTTATTAATCCCATTATTATTAATAAATCATAATAATGATTATAAACAAAGTTTTATAAATTAAACATTTTAATTATATCTGATTTTTTTAAAATGTTTATATATTACTACTCATTTGAATAAATATTTATATTCACTTAAATTAATATTTATTATCTAAATATTTTATATGATTAATAAAAATAAATTAAATGATTTGAGGAAAATCATTTATAGGAATTCTGATATTTTAAGAAATAATAAAACTAGATTATCTAATTTTTTACAACCATATAATAAAATATTATATGGAGGTGGTAATAGAGTTTTATCAATTAAATATGATAATAATAAATATGAATTTTTAGAATGTCACGATGATAATTATTTTATATTATATTCAAAAAATGAGGAGGATTGTGTTACTGTTATTATTAATGATAAAATAGCTGAAATCCATGGTATAGGTAACTATGAAACATGTTCAGTTGATACTAATGTAAATGTTGGGTCAATATTATTAAAGATTACAATTAAAATGCTTCAAAAATATCGAGATAAATTTAATATTAATAAAATCATATTAACTGATAATAGTATTAAAAAATGTGGTAATAAAAATATTATATTATCTACAATGTTAATACTATTAACAGGTAACAATTGGTATGGTAAATATGGATTTAGACCATATGATAATATTAATGATAAATTAAATAAGAGATTGAATATTAAATATGAAAATAATCAAAATATAATGTCTTCAATTACTATAACTGAAGCAAATATTATTAAATATATTGAATTAACAAAAAAAGAAAGAATTATTGAGGATGTTAAAAAATTAATTAATTTACATCCTAATATGTTATTAACTGATTTTCTTAATCAATTTCTTAAAGATTATGATAAAACATGTAAATATTTTGAGTTATTTTATGAAGATTTATTTGATGATTTAGGATTAACTACTTTTTATAAACAATCATTTGTTTTATTTATATGATTCGTCAAGTGCTTATTTTACACCTTTATAAACTAAAAATCGTTTATAAAATTAATAATTTATAAATTATATATTTCATCTGAAAAATATTATATCCTCATTATATAAAAATAAAAAAAAAATTTGTAAGTTCCTTAAACTACACAATTGTTTAAACATTTATATGTTTATTCATTTTATTTACTGAATTTTACTGAGATTAAACATAATGTTTACTGAATAATACTGAAAATAAATATAATATTACTGAATATTCCTTAAAATAAACATTTAAGAAAATATTATATAATTATTAATATATATGTTATATAATTGTGAAATATGTAATAAAGAATATAAATCATACCAAAGTTTGTGGAATCATAATAAAATTAAACATAGTGAGTTATGTTTAAAAATTAGTAATAAAGAATGTAAATTTAGTTGTGATTTATGTAATAAAAAATTTACACGTAACGATAATTTGAAATATCATAAAAATAACACATGTAAAATAAAGAATAATGAAACAAATAAAATAAATATTTTAGAAGAGAAGATTGAACAACTTGAAAATAAGATTAATAATATTAGTAATAATACATTAAATAATATTAGTAATAATAATAACAGTAATGTTAATAATGGTACTGTTAACATTTACATTAATAAAACTGGTACTGAAAATGTGTTAGAATTAAATGATAGTGAAAAAAATGAAATTTTTAATAAGGAATTATGTGGGATTGTATCATTTATTAAATTTATTAACTTTAATGAAAGATTACCTAATAATCATTCATTCTGTACTAAATCTTTAGAAGGTAAATATTTATTATCTTATAATACTGAAGAAGAAAAGATAGAAAGTGTCAGGAAAAAATATTTTTATCACGAGTTATTAAATAATTCTGTTGAAAAAATGGAAATCTTATATAAATCATGTAAAAATAATTTTTCTAAAGAAAAACAATTAAAAGTTGAAAATACTATACAATCATTGAAGGAAATTAAAGATAGAGATTTATCTAATAAAGTTTTAAAACAAATTAAAAATAAACTTATAGAAATATCTTATAATCGTAGGGAAACAGTATTAAATACATGGGATAATCCTAATAATAATATACAACCTAGTAAAATAATGGATGATGATGAATTACTTAAACAATTAGAAGATTGTGATACATCTGGTAATGATTCTAATTGTTTTTTACCTATTAATAATTCTGAAGATAGTTTAAGTGATTCAGATTCTGATACTGATTTTATTTTAAAAATTGGTAGGAAAAATTAATTTTATTTTTGAGATTATTACTTTATTAAAAAAATCTAAATGCAGCATTTTAATGTATCAAATACCTATTATATATGCTTTTATATAATGTTTGTCTTCTATATAACTTGCAACTACTCTATGTACACCATCTAATAATAAATATTTATTATTTTTTTGTATCATCCATATTGGGGTAATCTCTATATTTTGTTGTATCTTTTTTTGGTAATACTTTACACTATTTATATCATTATTACCACGAGGTCTATTATTTATAGGATATGCTTTTACTGCTGATTTTTGTAATCTATTTGGATCAAAATTATCAACATTTTTGAATTTTGATAGAGGTACTTTAACTAATTTAGAGTTAAAAATGTGTTGATATAAAGCATCATTTATATTTTTAAATATTTTCATATAAACTGATGTATCAATTGAGTCTTTTAAAATATTTACATAATTATCCATAATATATTATATGTAGATTATAAATTACATATTACTTTTTAAATATTACATTAAATATTTTAATCGATTATCAAAAATAATAAAAATTGATTGTAAAATATTTTATGTTATTATTTATAATTTAATGAAAAAAGGAATTATATATTTAATACAACCACCTGAATTATTAGACACAAATCAGTATAAAATTGAATGTTTAAGGAATAATAATATTATAGTTCCTATGGGTGAAACAACTGGTTACAAGAATACAGAAGAATATAAATTAGAACAAGAATTGAAAGAAACAATTGATGTGGTAGAAGATTTATTTGATACAAAAGAAGACATGAATGCGACAATTCACGATATAAAACATCCTGAAGCCTTATATACGGAACCTTTGATTTCAGAAATTATAAACCAACTGAGTTTGATGAACCCTAGTAAAAAACAAACAGAAAAGTTAGAAGTTAAACAAAGTATTGATTGGAAAAAATTTAAATTTACATCATTTAAATGAATTATTAGAAAATTATTTTTATTTAGGTAGTTCAATATCAAAAAATATTATACTTAATCATTAATTTATTTAAAAATATTCTAACCTATATTTCTAGAAGAATATGATGTTAGAAACTTTCATTTAGATCATCAGACAAAAATTTTTTCATTCTAACCATTATTTTCTAGAAGAAATCTAGGTTAGAATAATTTAATTTTTTTTCTAAAATTGGTTTCTTTACAATTCTAACACTAGAAAAATAAATCTTTTTATTTTCTTAGTGCAATATTTTTTTATAAAAATTGAAAATTAAAATAAAAGAATACTTTATTTTTATTATTTTTTAATGACCAATAATTTTTTACAACAACATATACACTATAATAAAATATATCATATATCAGACATTCATATAAGAAACACCGAAGAACATGTTAAAATATATAATCATGTTTTTGATAATTTATATGAATATCTTGAATCAGTCAAAAATAATTCTGGTTTAATTGTTATAACTGGTGATATCCTACATAATAAAAATAAATTAACGCCAACATGTGAAAAATTATGTATTAATTTTTTTGAAAGATTATCTTCAATTATGACTACTATTATTATTGCTGGAAACCATGATTTTAATGAAAAAAATAATGATATTGAAGACTCTTTATCATCAATATTATATAAAAGAAAATTTAATAATTTATATTATCTTAGAACATCTGGTATTTATAATTTTAATAATATCACTTTTGGCGTATCATCATTAATTGATAATCAATTTGTTAAAGCAGATAGTATCACTACTAAAAATATAAAAATAGGATTATATCACGGACCTATATCTAATAGTAAAAACTCTAAAGGTTTTGAATTCAGTAAAAATTCTATCACTAATTTTGATGGTTATGATTTAGTATTATTAGGAGATATTCATTTTCATCAATATTTAAATGAAGAAAAAACTGTTGCTTATGCATCAAGTTTAATTTCACAAAATTTTAGTGAAACAGATATTAACCATGGGGTTTTAGTTTGGGATTTAGAAACAAAAAAATCAGATTATAAAGTAATTAATAATGAATATAGATTCGTTGAAATAAATATTCCATGTGATTTAGATACTTTAGATTTACCATTATATGGTAAATTAAAGGTAAATTCTGAAAATTGTGATCATTATATATTTAATAAAATAATTGCTGATATTAAGAAAAAATATCCAAATATAAATATTGTTCAAAATAATTTAATTACAACTAAATTAATTGAAAATAATTATAGTTCAGAAGAAACAATATATAATACTTTGGAAAATATTGTTAATAATGAAATTAATAAATTACCAAATGATGTTCAAACATTACTGTTATCAGAGTTGAAAGATACAATACAATCAGTAGATGAAAAATTAAATTGGAAATTATTATCATTAGAATTTTCAAATATGTTTTCATATGGTGAAGATAATAAAATAGATTTTACTAAATTAACTTTTAATGAATTAACAGGATTAATAGGTCCTAATTCAGCAGGTAAATCATCATTAATTGATATATTATTATTCAGTTTATTTGATGATTATAGTAGAAATTATCAGGATAGACATAAATTATTAGGGGGATCATTGATTAATAATAAACAAAATAAATTCAAATGTAAAGTAAAGTTTATTATTAATAACAATATTCATATTATTGAAAAAGAAGGAATACGAACTAAAGCAAGAACAGATTATAATTTTGATACATTTAAATTCACACGTTATGATTTTTATAAATTAGAAAATAATGATAAAATTTCATTAAATGGACTAGACAGAATAGAAACTTTAAAAATCTTATTGGTAATTATGACGACTTTTGTGTATCATCACTTTGTTTGCAAAATAATAATAAAAGTAAATATGATTTTTATAATATGTCAGCAGTTGAACGCAAAAATTTTCTAAATGATAGACTTAAAATTGATATTTTTGATACAATTGATTCAAAATATAAAAATTTATTAAAAGAAGAAAATTATAAACTTAAAACTTTTAATAATTCAGATGAAATTAAAAACTATAATTATAATATTGATGATGAAATAAAAATTTTAGAAGATAAAATTAAATTATATGAAATTGATTCTATATTATATAATGATCAATTAGATAAATATAATATGAAATTAAATGATAATATTAAACTATTAAAATATATTGATGATAAATATTCTACATACTCTATTAATTATCTTACACAATTAATTATTTTTGAAGAAGAAACTATTAATGATATACCATTACATGATTATTTAAATGATGAATATATTGATAAATTATATAATGAAAATTTACTATTAACTAGTAAACTTAAACAAATATCAACTAACTATGAATGTAAATTATCTATTGATCAATATAAACATAAACTATCAAAATTAAATTTAGTTAAAAATAAAGATAATATAATTAAAGACCATGAAATTTTTGAAAAACATAAAATAGATAGATTAATAACACTTAAATCACAATTAAATCACAATTAAAAATGAATATTAATTATGGTAAAATTATTTCAAAATCTATAATTGAGGATTTTGAAACTATATATAATACTTTTACTAAAGAAAAAGATAATTATGTAATACCTGATTATGACATACATGCTATTCAGACTATTAAAACATTAAAATTTACAAATGAAATACCTGATAATATTAAATTATTATATAGTTCCTTTTGGAAACGTATACGCCCTTCAGGCTATCATTCAATATCATATGATAAATATTATAAAGAAAAAATGTTAGAATTACAAGATTATGAATATATTAAAGATATATATTTAATAGCTGAAACTAATAAAGATATATTAACAATGTTAGATGATTTTAATAATAATATTAATCATAATTGTAATAACTGTATTAATCATTCTAAAAATATTAATCAAATATATAGTTCCCTTTGGAAACGTACTCGGACGCAAATCGTCCATGTCGGACAAAGTCCGATACACCCTTCGGGTTACAAAAAACTAAATTTACAAAATAATTATGAAACTATAAAAAGTAATTTTGATAATTTAAATAAAATTAAAACAGAATTTGAATTAATTAATAAATATCATGATAATATTAAATTAGAAATAGCAGAATTATTATTAGTAATATCTTGTTCCTATCATAAAACAAATATAATTTCACCCTTAGATATAGAATTTATAAATTATCTTGATAAATCTATTAAAAATATGGAACAGAATAATATTAATATTGAAATCTATAATCTTGAAAATTCTATTGATTATAATTATGAAAAATTACTTTTACAGTTGGAAAAGTATGATAAATATAATTCAATCATTCAAAACTATGAGGATATTATATATAATACAAATATTAAGGATAAAATTAATGAGAATAATATTTTAATAGATAACTTTAAAAAAAATAAGCAATTATATTTACAATCAATTGGAAATATTAATAGTATTAAATTATATATTGATAATTTTACTTATAATCAAGAAATATATAATAATATTGAATCTATTAAAAGTAATATATCTAAATATAATAAATTACTTATTCAAATAAATAATGAATATACTAATAATACAAATGAATTTAAAAAATTGATATCTTCTAGAGAAAATTATTATAGAATAAGTAGAAAAATTAAAACAACAGAAAATAATATATACTTATACGAAAATATTATTAAAATTGTGAGTATTAAAAATAATAATGGTATACCTAGAAAAATTATTAATAACAAATTACTGTTAATTGAAAATTCTGTTAATAATATTCTCAATAAATTCTTAGATAAAAAAATATATATCACTAAAGAAATTGATGACATTAAAGTTATTATTATTGATCAAAAAAGTAACAAAGTTCCATTTGGCTGCGGTATGGAAAGTTTTATTATGATGTTAGCATGTAAGGTTGCATTCACACAGATATTTAATATTTCACATCCTAATATATTATTTATTGATGAAGGTGTTAGTGTTCTTGATCGCGATCACATCACTAATTTTAATGTAATTTCTGAATTTATAAAAACCTATTATAATCATATAATCTTAATAACACATATTGATTCATTCTTTGATTATACTGTTGATAACATTAATATTAATAAAAAAATGGTTAAAGACAATGAAACATCTTATGTTTATTATTAGTAATTATTTTTTATAATTTTCCCATTATTAAATTCACCATATAAATCACCTTTAATACCATTTTTAATATTATAAACTTTAATACCTTCTAAAATATAAGTAACACCTTTACATTTTATTTCACATAATTCTTCATCATTAGTTTCATATTCTTGATCTTCAGATTTACTTAAATTTTCTTCATTTATAATATTATCTAGTGTTTTCTTAACATTATTCCAAGTCTCTATAATTTGCTCTTTATTATTAAAACTTAAAAGATTAATTTCAGAATAATATTTTTTCATACCTTTCTTTTTCTCATATAATATTTTTTTTAATCTGTTCAATTTATCTTTATACTCTTCTCTATCTGTTCTATTAAATATTTTATTATTACTCATAACTTGTAACTTATTAATATTATTAGATAATATAGTATCAAATAATTCTACCTTATCAGTTTTAACTACAGTTTGGGTGTTGGTGTCTATCATAGAAGCATGCTTATCGTTAAGCGCTGTTACACAATAACTATGATATTCAGGTTTATCTTTATCAAAATTATTTAATTTAATTAAATGAAGTAATGAATTTAAACCTTTATCCATAACTTCTTTTTGTTGGTCAATAGATAAATGAGTTATTGGCTCGGTACCTGGACTATAATTTATTATTATTTGTTTACGATTATCGGTTATATTATTTGAGTTGTTATTATTTGAATTATTTATTATATTTCTATTATTATTTTTTAATTCAGTAATTTCATCTTTTAATTGTTTATAGTCATTCTTAATCATAATTATTTCATTTTGATTACATTTCTTCTGATGATACCATTTCGATTGTCTTGAATTAAATTTTTTATTACATATATTACATATATTTTCATTATCTTCATTATTTTTATTATGATTTTTATTATTATGTTTCCATAATCCACTTTGTGTCTTATAATTTTTATTACAAATTTCACAATTATAAATATCCATTATTATTTATAACATTTTATTTTTAAATGGAATTTTTTGTCAAAAATTTTTTGACACTTTTTTGCCACTTTTTGACAATAAATTCCTATATATATTATGATGTATTAACATTATATAATAATATTATTATAAATATATATTTATTAATACCATCATACTACATCATAATATATATAATATTAATATTGCAGTCTTATTCATTTTAATAATACCTGAAATGGAATTATTCCTTTACGCAAATTTCCACGCGAAATTTTTTTAAAAATTGTAAAACTTTGGATAAATTACTATTTTTTATTTAAAAATTGATTTAATATTATACTATATTTAATAAAATATTATATAATGGTTAACATTTATATATTACAACTTGAAGATAATAAATATTATATTGGAAAAACAACACAACCTGAAATTAGATTAGAATCACATTTTAATTCTAATGGTTCTTCTTGGACAATTAAAACTAAAAGTTTTAATTATTAATTTAATTTTGAAAAAATTAAATTGACAAAAAAATATAAACCAATCAAAGTTATTGAAATAATGTCCGAGTGTGATGATTTTGACGAAAATAAATATACATTAAAATATATGCAAAAATATGGAATTAATAATGTTAGAGGTGGAACATTCTGTGAAATTAAAATGGATAAAGATAATTTAACAACTATTAAAAAAATGATAAATGGATCAACCAACAAATGTTATATTTGTGGTGAAAATGGGCATTTTGCAAAAGAATGTAATCAAGATTATGATAAAATATTAGAAGAGTTTGAAAATTTATTAATTGATAATGATTTATGTTTTAGATGTTATAGAAAAGGCCATTATGAATCTGATTGTTATGCAAAAACAACAATTACAGGTAATGATATAGAAGAGTCTAGCTATGAAGATGTTGAAGTATTTTGTTGTAGTTATTGTAATAAAGAATTTGATACATTAAAAGGTGCTACATGTCATGAAAATTTATATTGTAAACATAAAAATAAATTAATCAAAGACGGACAACTATATTTAGTTGAAGATAAAATCAAAGATGGTCAAACTAAATATACTGGAAATATAGGTAATGAAAAGTGTGATTGTATAACATCATTCTTAAATCCTCATAGACGTAAAAAATGTTTAATAAATAATATATTTGATAAATTAAATTCTGAAGAACAAAATACTGTTCAAAAATATGATAATAAACATATTAATAGTAAAAAGGACATTGATATTAAAATATTTTATTGTAGTTATTGTAATAAAGAATTTGATACACATAAAGGTGTACAATGTCATGAGAATCTATATTGTAAACGAAGAAAGAACACAATAAATAAAGAACCTACCAATAGATGTTATAGATGTGGAAGAGAAGGACATTATTCTAACGATTGTTATGCTAATAAACATGTTAATGGTAAATATCTTCATTAATTTATATTTTAGTTTTTAAATATTATTAAGGGTCTAGATAAAGTGTTTTATTAAAAACGATAATATAAATATATAACATCTATTTTATTATAATTATATGTGTAATATAATTAACTAACTGATGTTATACACTTAATTGTTTATTATATTAAAAATTCTAATGAAAAATATTTTTCACTTTCTCAAGCCCATAATTATAAAAAATTGATAAAATTAATAATTTAATTTTATCTAAATATCAATTAATGGAAAATTATTATAAATCAGACTTTCAGTGTTTTTGTGGATTTCATATAAATAAAGGTTATCATTGTCATGATATTTTATGGTGTACACTTAAAGAATGTGAACGTCAAGTAAATAGAATGACAAGTAGCGGTACAATGAGTTATTCTGGTCAAGACATGTCGTATTATCATAATGAATTAGAAAAACGACGTACAGAATGTAAATCAGGATTTATGCCTAGAATTCAAGATGAATGTTTAATAAAATTAAATAGATCCAAACAAATATTAGTTAGTGAAGATATATTTATTGATTTTATAAAAGAATATCCAAAATATGCTGTATTTTTTGATATTAAAAAAGAAAAAATATTATTTGAAGATGCTAATTTTATTGCATTAAATTTATGGCGTGATATATCTAAGTTTTTGATGAGTGATTTTGTTAAAGATAAAAAACAAAAATTAGATAATGAACGGAAAATAAAAGAACGTGAAGAAATTATACAAAAGCAAAAAATAAAAGAGGAAGAAAGAATTAAAAAAGAAGAAGAAAATCTAAGAAAAGAATATGAATGTATTAAATTATATAATTTAATTGAATTGAAACAAATGGAGTCATATGAATTATATAAAGAATATACAATAATTAAATTATTACGTGAACAACATCGTAATAAATTTATTGAATATTTTACAACTATTAAAATTGATGAACTACAAAAAGAACTTAATAAATATGATATAACTCAATAATTTTTATACTTAAGTTTTTTGATTCAAATAAAAATTACTTTTAGTAATTTTTATTTAAATATTTGGTGGATAATAATAAATTTATGATTTTTTATTAGATTTCTTATTATTTTTTTTTATTATTTCAGTTTTTGGTGTTTCAACTATCTCTTCTATTTCTTCGTTATTAAATGTATTTTCGGATGATTCTTCTGAATTTTCTAGTATATTATATTTCTTTTTACATGATTGTATATGTCTTGCTAATGATAATAAACTTGATGATTCATATTTCTTACATATCTCACATATCTTAATATTCTTATTATTATTAGCATAAAAATTAGATAAAAATTTATTTAGACTTGGTAAATCAATATTAGAATATATATCTAATGTTTTCTTATAATATTCTTTCAAATTATTATTTAAATTTTCTTTTATTACAATTAATTGTTGATATTCACTATTAATATCTTTTAATAATTCTGCATCAATATTAATTTTATTATCTTTCATTGTTAATATCTTATCAGATAAGAAATCAATTGTATTAATTGCTAATTTAATTTTAGTTATATCATAATCTGCTTTATGAATATAAATAAGTATATTATTATTATGTATATCAATTTGAAAGTTATCTTTACCAATAATACCAGATGTTTGACTTAACATTATTCCATTATATTTTGTATTATCAATATCTCTAATAAATTTATCAACTTCATCTTTTTTAACATTTGTAGTATAATTTTTAGTTTCAAATAATATCGGGACTTTATTTGGTCTTTTTAAAATTAAATCACCTTGACCTGTACTATTTGATGTATTTATAATTTCACTAGATAAATATTCATCATTAATAATATTATGTAATCTATTTTCGCCTAGATTTCCTTTTAAAATTCCTGTTTTATATTTATTTAGATATGATGTTAAATCTTCTGTTATTTTATCTTGTACAGAAGAAGACTTTATCGCTATTTCTTTTATTTGTAATAAATTACTAGAAATTTTATCATCGTTTATATTTATATTTTTAAGTAATTGATCTTGTATATTAAAAGCTAAATTATTATATTTATTTTCTACTATATTTGAAATTTTATCTATTGTTACTGTCGGATCATATTCTATCACTTTATTTAATGTCTTTAACATATCTTCTTTAAAATCTTTAATAATATCAGTTTGATGTTTATTTATTGATGTTGGTAATGTATCATTTAATAATAATGATAACTTATTAACTAATGCAGTATTATTTTTATCTATTGTTCCATTTATATTAATTATAGATTCATTCTCTCTTGATTTTAAAATTTCTCGTAATTCCTTAATATATGTATCTTTACTTTCATATATCTTATTAGTAATTGTTGTATTAATATTATCAATATCTTTTTTTATATTCTCGATATTCATTGTATAAATACTTTTTAATGAAATTAATTCATTTTTATATATTTCATTTGATGTTGATACATGATTCATTAATGTTGTAATATCTTTCGTTTGACTTTGTAATGTGGACATTATATTATTCACAGTAGTTGAATTATCTAATGAAACTGTTTTCATTGTTTCGTATAACTCTATATTTACTAATATTAATTTCTCAATATCTACATCTCTATTCTTATTAAAATAATTTATTATCTTTTTATTAGTTATAACAATCTCTGTTATCTCTTTACTCATTATTATAATAATATAACGTTTTTTTATATATTTTTATGGATCCTTATTATGCCATAATTATAACCCATGAATTTTTATGGATCCTTATTATGCCATAATTATAACCCATGAATTTTTATGGATCCTTATTATGCCATAATTATAACCCATGAATTTTTATGGATCCTTATTATGCCATAATTATAACCCATGAATTTTTATGGATCCTTATTATGCCATAATTATAACCCATGAATTTTTATGGATCCTTATTATGCCATAATTATAACCCATGAATTTTTATGGATCCTTATTATGCCATAATTATAACCCATGAATTT
>Ga0214921_10006269_pt1 | contig 16370 bp, 18 predicted proteins | sample LL1505_MetaG_FD_177992 | JGI IMG/M metagenome (GOLD analysis project Ga0214921, IMG submission 177992) | Freshwater microbial communities from Lake Lanier, Atlanta, Georgia, United States - LL-1505 | ecosystem: Environmental > Aquatic > Freshwater > Lake | place: USA: Georgia | collected...
TGTGTCTCGCCGATTTGTCTGCTGTTGAAAAAGCATTGCACCGCGTCACCAAAACCGCACGCTCGGGCGACAAAGAGTCAGCCAAATTGGTGGCGATTTTGGAGAAATGCCAAACCGCATTGAACAACACACAACCCGTTCGCACCATTGACTTCAGCAAAGAAGAATTGCCCTTGCTCAAACAGTTTTTCTTAATCACCGCCAAGCCTGCTATGTTTGTGGCCAACGTTGCTGAAGACGGATTCGAGAACAACCCATTGCTGGATCGACTCAAAGAATATGCTGCTGCGCAAAAAGCGCCAGTTGTGGCTATCTGCGCCAAGCTCGAAGCTGAGATGAGCGAAATGAGTGACGAAGACCGTCAAATGTTTTTAGAAGAGTTGGGTCAAACCGAGCCCGGTTTAAACCGCTTGATTCGTTCTGCCTATAGCTTGTTGGGTTTGCAAACTTATTTCACAGCAGGGGTGAAAGAAGTGCGTGCATGGACCATACACGTGGGTGATACCGGACCGCAAGCCGCTGGTGTCATCCATACGGATTTCGAAAAAGGCTATATCCGCGCGCAGACCATTGCGTTTGACGACTTCCTCACCTTCAAAGGCGAGCAAGGCGCAAAAGATGCCGGCAAGATGCGCGCCGAAGGCAAAGAATATGTGGTGAAAGACGGCGACGTAATGAACTTCTTGTTCTCGTCTTAATGGCCAATGACCCAGTGCGCTGGAAATACTGTCAATAGACCAGCCATAAATATTACGTAGCGTATCAATTTACCTATGCACATATAGGCGACGCAAGGCCAAAAGGGTAGGCGTATCCAACCTGCCAAGATGCACATAGGGTCGCCCACCACGGGTAACCAACTGAACAAACAGGCTTTGGGTCCAAAGCTGTGTAGCCAATTCAAGATGCGTGCGTCATGGCCAGAGGTTTCTTTTTTTGTGATGGTGTCGCGTAATTTGTGGGCTAGATGACCGGTCCACCACCCAAATGCACCGCCAAGCGTATTGCCAACAGTAGCAATGACCACCACGCTCCAAAACATTTCGGGGTTTACCTTCAATATGCCAAACATAATGGGTTCGGACCCAAAAGGTACCAAGGTCGCTGAAATGAATGACATGACAAACACAGCGGATAAGCCATATTCAGGCAAAGCAAGTGTCGACAATATTGTGTTGAACCATTCAGACATGACAAGAGTTTAGGTTCAACATATGACATGTGCTGAAATTTTGGGCATGTAGAATCGTGCCTCCTTTTTCAGCAAACCCTATTTCTATTTTTTATTCACTCCATGCGCATCGGTTCTTTTGAATTAGCAAACTCTGTGTTTGTCGCGCCTATGGCTGGAGTAACTGACAGGCCGTTTCGTATGTTGTGTAAGCAACTCGGTGCTGGCTATGCCGTGAGTGAAATGGTGACCTCGCGTCCTGACTTATTTAAGAGTCTCAAAACTTCACGCCGCAGAGACCACACGGGTGAAAGCGGTCCTATCGCTGTGCAAATCGCAGGCACTGACGCGCCGATGATGGCCGAAGCCGCACGCTACAACATTGCGCACGGGGCGCAAATCATCGACATTAATATGGGCTGCCCTGCCAAAAAAGTTTGTAATAAATGGGCGGGTTCTGCTCTGATGCAAGACGAAGCCTTGGCAGTTTCTATCGTGCAAGCAGTGGTCGACGCTGCGCAACCTTTAGGCGTGCCTGTAACGCTAAAGATGCGCACAGGCTGGTGCCAACAACTTAAAAATGCTGTGACGCTTGCACGTAGATTTGAAGACGTCGGTGTGCAAATGCTCACTGTACATGGCCGTACCCGTGAACAAGGCTATAACGGCCAAGCCGAATACGACACGATTGCTGCAGTTAAAAAAGCGGTCAAGATTCCTGTGGTTGCTAATGGCGATATCGATTCGCCTGAAAAAGCCCAAGCCGTGTTTCGCTATACCGGAGCCGATGCCGTGATGATCGGCCGTGCTGCACAAGGACGGCCTTGGATATTCAGAGAAATCACGCACTACCTAGAGACTGGCGAACATTTGGCGCAACCGTTAGTGATGGAAGTGCGCCGCTTGTTGTTAGACCATTTGCAAGACCACTATGCGCTGTACGGCGAAGACAGTGGTGTGCGCAGTGCCCGCAAACACATTGGTTGGTATGTGCACCAATTGCCACAAGGCAATGCATTTCGCCACCATATGAATACTTTAGAAAACGCAAAGGACCAGCGCCAAGCCGTTGCAGATTTTTTTGATGCTTTGGCTGTGAACTTTGAGCGTTTACCCCCTCCCCTTGTTTCCAGTGAATCGTTAGCCTTAGCCCCCCATGAGTAAAAAACATATTGAAGATGCTGTGCGATCCAGCATGCAGTCCTATTTTGATGACCTGAGCGGTACCGAACCCCACAACCTACACGAACTCGTGATTCGCGTCGTCGAAAAACCCTTGTTAGAGGTTGTGATGCAGCAAGCAGACCACAACCAGTCGCGCGCGGCCGATTGGTTAGGCCTTAACCGCAACACCTTGCGTAAAAAATTGCTCGAACACAAACTCATCAAATAAGAATTTCCATGCAAGCACTCATCTCTGTATCCGACAAAACCGGCATTGTGGAATTAGCCCAAGCCCTGCACGACCTCGGGATTGGTTTAGTCTCTACCGGCGGAACGGCCAAGCTCTTGGCTGAAAAGGGCTTGCCTGTGAAAGAAGTAGCCGAAGTCACAGGCTTTCCGGAAATGCTCGATGGCCGTGTCAAAACTTTGCATCCCAAAGTACATGGCGGGTTGTTAGCAAGGCGCGATGTGCCCGAGCACATGGCTGCATTGGCGGCACACGGCATTGACACCATTGATTTGTTGGTGGTCAACCTTTACCCATTCGTCGCCACCGTAGCCAAACCTGGCTGCACCTTAGAAGATGCGATCGAGAACATCGACATCGGTGGGCCTGCCATGGTGCGCAGCGCTGCTAAGAACTGGAAAGATGTAGCGGTGTTGACCGATGCGGGTCAATATGCCACGGTGCTGTCAGAACTCAAAACCAATGGCAAGTTATCAGACAGCACACGTTTTGCATTGGCAGTTGCCGCATTCAATGCCATCAGCAATTACGACGCAGCCATCAGTGACTATTTATCTTCTATCAATTTAGAAGACGGTACCCGTGCACGATTCTCCGCACAAGCCAATGCAAGCTTCATCAAGTTGCAAGACTTGCGTTATGGCGAGAACCCGCACCAGCAAGCTGCGTTCTACCGCGACTTGTATCCAGCACCTGGCTCACTGGTGACCGGCGAACAATTGCAAGGTAAAGAACTCTCTTACAACAACATTGCCGACGCCGATGCTGCATGGGAATGCGTCAAGAGCTTCGACACACCTGCATGCGTCATCGTGAAGCACGCCAATCCTTGTGGCGTTGCACTAGGCAAAGATGCATTCACTGCTTACCAAAAAGCATTTCAAACAGACCCAACTTCTGCTTTTGGCGGCATCATCGCTTTCAATTGCGAAGTCGACCATGTAGCAGCTGAGGCTGTTGGAAAGCAGTTTGTTGAAGTGTTGATGGCGCCAAGTTTTAGTGCCAAAGCACAAGAGGTTTTAAAAGGCAAACCTAATGTGCGCGTGTTGCATATTCCTTTGCCTACACCCACTGGTAATTCCGCATGGGACCGTGGGCACAATATGGTGGATGTCAAGCGCATTGGTTCGGGTTTGTTGATGCAAACCGCTGATAACCACGAGCTGCAACTCTCGGACCTCAAGGTCGTTACCCAAACGCAACCTACTGCAGAACAATTACAAGACCTCTTGTTTGCATGGAAGGTCGCCAAGTTCGTCAAAAGCAATGCGATTGTGTTTTGCGCCAACGGACAAACGCGTGGCGTGGGTGCAGGCCAGATGAGCCGACTCGATTCGGCACGTATTGCCAGCATCAAAGCAGAGCATGCCGGTTTGTCTTTGAAAGGCACAGTCGTTGCCAGTGACGCCTTCTTCCCATTCCGTGACGGGCTAGACGTGGTGGTCGATGCAGGCGCAACTTGCGTCATTCAACCCGGCGGCTCTATGCGCGACCAAGAAGTGATCGACGCCGCCAACGAGCGCGGTGTTGCGATGGTGTTTAGTGGCGTGCGCCACTTCCGCCATTAAGTAGCGTCCATTGACATTTACTTCGCTGGGTTTGTCGCCCAATTTATGCCTCGCCGCTGAGCGCGCTGGGTGGCTCCGTCCCACACCTATCCAAGAAAAAGGTATACCGTTCATCTTGCAGGGACGGGATGTATTGGCAACTGCAGCGACGGGGTCTGGAAAAACTGCGGCTTATGGTTTGGGTTTGCTGCACCTATTGCAATCACGGCATGTATTGCAAACATCGCAATCCAGTGCCTCAAGCTCTCCAAGCGCTTCCCATATATCAGTGCAAAATAAAAAAGCACCGCATTCAACGCGAAGAAACACAAGCATTTTGGTCATCGTGCCGACGCGCGAATTAGCGGTGCAAGTAGGCCAAGTATTTAAGGAGCTTGTCCTGACATCTTCTCAATCGGTAAGTGATTCGCAAGCCAACTCGCAGCATCTCAAAGTTTCTCAAGCCCTTCGCGTCGCCACAGTGTTTGGAGGTGTATCGATTAATCCGCAAATGCTCGCATTACGCGGAGGTGCTGACATTGTTGTAGCAACACCTGGCCGCTTATTAGATTTGGTAGACCACAACGCATTGCAACTCGATAGCGTTGCGCATCTGGTGTTGGATGAAGTAGACCGTTTGCTCGATTTGGGATTCATGGAAGAGCTAAACCGCGTGTTGGCGTTGCTTCCGAGCAAAAGACAAAACCTGTGGTTCTCCGCGACTTTCGACGATGCGCTACAACCCTTGGCTGACAGCATGTTGCGCGAACCAGCGCATATTGCAATCGCTGGGCCGGTAACGAATGATTCTGCTCATCCCGCGATACAACAGCGCGCTATCGTCATCGATGAAAAAAAGCGCACGCTCTTGTTGCGCCATTTCTTCACCCAAGAAAAATGGAAACAGGTCTTGGTGTTTGTCGCCACACGCTATGCCAGTGAACATGTCGCCAACAAGCTCTACCAAGCGGGTATTTACGCGACGGCCTTACACGGCGAGATGAGCCAGGGCGCCAGACAAACCGTGCTCCAAGAATTCAAAGATGCGCGTTGGGAAGTGTTGGTCACCACCGACCTTGCGGCGCGCGGTATCGATATCGCTAAGTTGCCCACAGTGGTGAATTACGACTTACCACGCTCAGCGACCGACTACATCCACCGCATGGGCAGAACCGGGCGTGCTGGCGAAAAAGGGGAGGTGTTGAGTTTTGTGACAGTTGCTACTCTAGCGCATTGGAAGCTGATCCAAAAGCGCCAAGGTGCCGAACTATCGCTTGAAGTGATGGAAGGTTTCGCGCCTACGGACACACCGCCGCCAACCCCAAAATTGAATGACGGGACTGGCGGCATCAAAGGCCGACGTCTCAGCAAGAAAGATAAGTTGCGAGGCCTGAAGGGCGGTTAGTCGTTTTCTTCTTCGTTACTGTGCGGGGCGGTATCGAGTTCGTGCAACGCACGTTCAGTATCTTTAGCGCGAGGCACGCGCACGCCGTATTTGGCAAGAATTTCCACATAGCAAGCGGGAGCGGCCTCTTTGGCCGCAGCGTCAATGCGCTCTATCAAAGTCGCCAAATGCACTACTTCCGCGCTGTCTTGGGTCAAGCCAAACTTGCAATCGAAGTCCCAGAAATCCACGCCTTCGGGTAGATCGCGTCTGCGCTCACGTTTGAGGTATTTGCGAATCTCATGTTTGGTGGCGTCTAGCACCCGATCAGGGTGCTTGCCTTCTGGGCGCAGTTGGAATGTTTTTTTCACGTTTTACCTAAAGTAGCAAAGACCTCAGAAGCCGCTTGGACGGTTTCTGCAATATCGGCCTCGCTGTGCGCTGCGCTCACAAAACCTGCTTCATACAAAGCTGGCGCAATATAGACACCGCGATCGAGCAAGCCATGGAAGAGCTTGTTAAAGCGTGGGCTGTCACTCGTCATCACCTTGGCGTAGTTTTGTGGCAACTCAGGCAATAAAAAGAAGCCAAACATGCCGCCTTGGCAGTCTGCGCTAAACGCAATGTCGGCCTTCTTGGCGGCGGCGCTTAAACCATCGACCAAGCTTTGGGTGGTTTTGGATAAAGCATCCCAGAAACCGGGCTTGGAGAGTTCTTTCAAAGTAGCCAGTCCGCAAGCGGTAGCCACTGGGTTGCCACTCAAAGTACCTGCTTGGTACACAGGGCCTGTGGGTGCGAGTTGTTGCATGATTTCGCGCGGTCCGCCAAATGCCGCGAGTGGCATGCCGCCGCCAATCACTTTGCCTAGCACCGTCATATCAGGTTTGAAGCCTGGAATTGCTTTGGCGTAGACACTTTGCGCACTTCCCAAGGCCACGCGAAAGCCAGTCATAACTTCGTCAAACACCAGCAAGGCGCCATATTGCGTGCACAGTTCGCGACAACGTTGCATGAACGGCACGCTGGCGCGCACAAAGTTCATATTGCCGGCGATAGGTTCAATCATCAAACACGCAAGTTCTTTGCCATGCAGGGCAAACGCTTCTTCGAGTTGGGGAATATTGTTGTATTCCAAAACCAAGGTGTGTTGCACGACTTCTGGTGGCACGCCCGCGCTAGTGGGAAAACCAAATGTGGCAAGTCCAGAGCCTGCTTTGACTAGCAGCGCATCGGCATGGCCGTGGTAGCAGCCTTCAAATTTGATGATCTTGCTGCGTCCAGTCGCGCCGCGGGCTAAGCGCAAAGCGCTCATACCGGCTTCGGTGCCAGAGCTGACCAAACGCACCATGTCCATGGAGGGCACTTGAGCCAATATGGCTTCGACCAATTCAATTTCGCGCTCTGTTGGGGCGCCAAATGAAAAGCCATCGACGGCAGCTTTTTGAACAGCTTCTAACACTGCGGGATGGCCGTGGCCCAAAATCATCGGGCCCCATGAACCGATGTAATCGATATAGCGTTTGCCGTTGGCGTCCCAAAAATAAGCGCCTTGCGCACGTTGCACAAAACGCGGGGTGCCGCCCACCGCACGAAATGCGCGGACGGGAGAATTGACGCCACCAGGAATGACTTTGGCGGCGCGTTCAAATAAGGTTTGGTTAAGGTCTGTCATAGCGGTTTTGTCTCAATGCTTGGTTTCATGACGGGGGAGGGAGAAATCTTCGGCGGTAGCCATGCGGTCATCGCCATCTGCAGGGGTTTCGGTGCCATCTTCGAGCTCGGCCCAAAACAAACGGTCGGGCAAGATGTGGCCCATGCCTGGTCGGTAACCACTGTTGAGGCATTGGTCTAAAAACGCCAAGCCTTCGCGGGTGGCAGCTTCTAGATCGGTGCCCGATGCGAGCAAGGCCGCCAAAGTCGCGCTCAAGGTATCGCCTGCACCGGAGAAGACAGCGTCGAAACGTTCGAACTTCTCGGTCACCAAAACAGTGTGCGGAGTGGCCAACACGTTTTCTACTTGCTGGTCTGGCTGGTTGATGCCCGTGACCAGTACATAAGGCACGCCCACCTCAGCTGCAGCGCGCGCTAAGTCGCGTGGACCTGGGCTTTTCTCGCTGCTCCATTCTGGTAGCAACCAGCGCCACAAGGTATTGTGGTTGCCCACCAACAGCGTGGTTTGCGGCAAGATTAATTCGCGAAACGCGTCGAGGTAGGCATCGATCGCTTCGTCTCCCCACCATGACAAATTGGGCATGTAGGCCACCACAGGTACTTCGGCATAGTCGGTTGCGACTTCGGCGATGACGCTTAAGTTTTCTGGGTTGCCGCAAAAGCCGACTTTGATGACTTGCACGCTAACGTCTTCGAGCACGCTACGTGCTTGTTCGGCGACGGCTTCTTCGTCAAAAGACACATGGTCGAATATTTCGGCCGTGTCGCGTATGTAGGCGCCGGTGACGACAGGTAAAGCATGTGCACCTACCGAGGCACTGGCTAAAACATCTGCGCCAATTCCACCCGCACCGCTCGGATCGTTGGCGTTGAATATCAGCACGCATGGAGGCGCCGCTGTACTTTCATCGCTGAGGTCGTGGGGGTGGAGGGCGGGGGTGTTTTCTGAAGACATGGGGCGGTCGATACAATGCAATTCATTCTATGCGTTGAAGAAAGCAGTGCCGTGGCAAAAACTTGGATGTGTCTTATTTGTGGGTGGATTTACGACGAAGCAACGGGAGATCCCGAACACGGTATTGCCCCCGGTACGCCTTGGGACCAAGTGCCTATGAACTGGACTTGTCCCGAATGCGCGGCCCGCAAAGAAGATTTTGAAATGGTGCAAATCTAAGGCCTTATCCAGCCATGCAAGTACGCCATGCATTTGAATCTCCAATGCTGGCATTGCTGCGCCATCGGCCACAGATCCATCTGCCTGCGGCACAACAGTTATTGGCTTTGTGCCAAAAGCAAACAGCGCAAGAAACTTTCCCCGGTTGGATGACATTTTGGTCTTTGGCCGCGCATTACTTCAGCGGCCTGTGCCAAGCCAGTGACCGCGAACTCACTTTGCAAGAGGTCAGCGCATCAAGCCAAATCATGAGCGGTTTATTGTTGCGCCAAAGTTTCGACCCTGGTCAAGAAACGTCGCTCGAAGGTTTGGACTTGATCAACCATCTCTTGTTTCTAGAGCAAGCCGATGTGATTACCCAGCGCTTGGTCAGCATCTTGGACGACTGCTCCCAAGAACAACAACCCCAAGTACCTGAGGCGCTTCAACTAGACGCCCACCATATGGCCCAGTTGGCGCAAGAGGTCTCTTTGAATTCTGTGCATGAAGTGGCAGATGCACTGGCTTCGCAACTCGCCAGACTGCGCACCACGCGCATCGTCTCCGACATCAAAACCAGCTTGCAAGGCGCACAAGAAGTTAGTCGCCTCTTGCACCAATTTGCTGTCGGCAATGTGCGTGCACCGCAAGAGTCGGTGCTGGCCGCGCTGCGCGGCGATTAAGCCACTTTTTTTACCACGGCATAACGCGCCAAGGTCTCAGATCTGGCTTGGGCGTGGTCGACGATAGGTTCGGGATAGTTTTTTCCAATTTCCACACCAGCGGCTTGCAATGCGATGGGTTTGGCTAACCAAGGCGCATGGATGTCTTTGTGGTTGAGACCTGCCAAGGCGGGCACATAGCGGCGAATAAATTTCCCTTCCGCATCAAACTTTTCACTTTGGCTGATGGGATTAAAGATGCGAAAGTAAGGTTGGGCATCGCAGCCACTGGAACTCGCCCATTGCCAGCCGCCGTTGTTGGCTGCCAAATCGAAGTCGTTCAAATGCGTGGCGAAATACTGCTCACCCCAGCGCCAATCGATGCCTAGGTCTTTCACCAAAAAGCTGGCGACCACCATGCGTAAGCGGTTGTGCATATATCCTGTTTGGTTGATTTGGGCCATGGCGGCATCGACCAGCGGATAGCCGGTGCGGCCTTCGCACCATGCGTCAAAACGTTGTTTGGCTAATTTACCGTGTTCCCAGCGAATGGCGTCGTATTCGCGTTTAAAAGCAGACTTCACAACATGCGGGTGGTGGTGCAAGATCTGGTGGTAAAACTCCCGCCAAATCAATTCTGACAACCACACTTCTGCGCCTTTGGAGCCCGCCAACATGCGTTGGTAGCCCACGCCCGCCAGTTCGCGGATAGACACAGTGCCAAATCGCAAATGCACGCCTAAATAACTAGGCCCTTTGACCGCAGGAAAGTTGCGGGCTTCGTCATAACGGTCCATGCGGTCAAAAAAATCTTCAAACAATATCTGGCCGCCGGCACTGCCGGTGGGAACCGCCAGTTGCTTTAAGTTAGTTGTCTCAAAACCAATGTCTGCCAGGCTTGGAACGGGTAGCTGCAAATTCTTGGGTCTTGGCGCCAAGGCCTTGGCAAGCGGTTGTATCGCGTAGCCCTCTAGATGTGCTGGCGTCAACTTTTGTAGCCAAGCATTTTTATAAGGGGTGAACACGCCGTAGGGCTTGCCCATTTGGGTCAGCACTTCGCTGCGCTCAAAAATGACGTGGTCTTTATAGGTCTGCAAGCCGATGCCAACATTGGCCAGTGCGCCGCGCACTTTGGCATCGCGTTCAATGGCGGCGGGCTCATAGTCGTGGTTGGCAAATACTTCTTGTACATGGAGTTCTTGGGCGAGTCGGGCGATTTCTTCCACCGCTTTGCCGTGGCGCACGATCAAACCGACGCCTTTTTGTGCGCACAAGGCTTGTAAGTCTGAGTCCAACGTCTCCAAAGACTCGCGAATGAATTCCACCCGGCGGTCTGCCTTGGGCAATGGGTCCAAGATGTCGCTATCGAATACAAATACACAGTGCACTTGCTTGCACTGGGTCAAGGCATGGTGGAGTGCGGCATTGTCAAAAGCGCGCAGGTCGCGCCGAAACCACATCAGTCCAGCAGCAACTTGCTGGGTGGGGTGCGGGGAGCGTGTCATGTTCAGCCTTTAAAATCAGAGAATGACCGCAGATTCTGCCTCCATCAACCTGACGCATCACTTTTTGATTGCAATGCCCGGGCTGGAGGATGCATCTTTTGCCAAAAGCGTGGTGTATTTGTGCGAACACAGCGAACGGGGTGCCTTAGGTTTGGTGATCAACAAGCCCAGCGATTTGTCGATGCGCAGTTTGTTTGAGAAGGTAGAACTGCCGCTTCACCGAGCAGATTTACTGAATGCGCCTGTATTAAAGGGCGGCCCCGTGCACACCGAACGCGGCTTTGTTTTGCACGAGGCCATGTTTGCCGATGCGCAAACTGGCTCTTTCCCATTACAAGCAGGTGCAGAACCAGTCCAAGGTAACTTAGATTTGGGACAACCCGTTGGACCCGCAAAGGATGCCCCCAACCCATTAAAGACCGAGTCGGTCTACGCCTCCACCATGATGATCCCTGGCGGCTTGGAGATGACGACATCGAAAGACGTTTTAGAAGCCCTCTCCACCGGCGCCGGTCCGCGCAAAGTATTGATTTCGCTGGGCTATTCCGCTTGGGGCGAAGGGCAGTTGGAATCGGAATTGGCGGAAAACAGTTGGCTCACAGTCGGTGCCGACGCTGATGTGATTTTTGACACGCCCATCGAAGAACGTTACGAGCGTGCCATGGGCTTGTTGGGCTTGCAGTCGTGGATGCTGTCTTCCGAGGCGGGACATTCATGAGCAACGCCACGGCCCTCGCTGTGTCGGCCCAGTTGCAATCGTTTTTAGCTTTTGATTTTGGTACCCAACGCACTGGCTTAGCTTTTGGTAGCCGCGTATTGCGCCAAGCTCAGCCGCTTCCCACTGTCAACGTCCAAGGCGATGCGCGTTGGCGCGAGATCGAAGCGCGTATCCAAGAGTGGCAACCCGATGCCTTGGTCATCGGTGTGCCTTTTCACCCAGATGGTGCTGAGCACGAAAACACGGTGCGCGCGCGCAAATTTGGTCGTCAACTGCATGGACGATTTAACTTGCAGGTGTTCGAAGTCGACGAACGCTATAGCACCACCGAAGCCTTAAGCCAAGGCGCCAAAGATGTAGACGCTGCGTCTGCGTGCATCATCTTGAACCAATTTTTTGCGGAGTTGCCATGAGCGGACGCCTATCTTTAGATGCTGAAAGCCTCTACCAAACCTTGTGCAAAGGGGTAGGCACCATGTTGACCCCAACGAGTCGGCTGGTGGGCATCACCTCTGGCGGTGCATGGTTAGCAACCCGTTTGCAAAAAGATCTAAATCTCTCTGGTGAGGCGGGAAGTATTTCTTCTGCGATGCACCGCGATGACTTTGCCAAGCGCGGTTTGGCAGACGGCGGCCAAACCAAACTGCCGTTTGAAGTGAATGCAGCACACGTGATCTTGCTCGACGATGTGCTCTACACCGGACGCACCATCCGCGCGGTGCTCAACGAATTGTTCGATTACGGCCGACCTGCCAGCGTGCAACTGGCAGTGTTGGTCGACCGTGGTGGGCGCGAGTTACCAGTACAAGCCGACTTTGCTGCAGCGCGTATTGCGCTACCCGCAGACCAGTTGCTGGCGCTGGCCAAAGGGCCAGATGGACGATTTACTTTCTCGGTGGAAGGCTGACATGCTCTACAAGCGAAATCCGCAACTCAATAAAAACGGCGAGCTGATCCATTTGCTTTCGACAGAAGGCCTGTCGCGCGACATCCTCACCCATGTCTTGGACCACGCAGCCAATTTTGTATCGGTCAACGACCGCGAAGTGAAAAAAGTCCCTTTATTGCGCGGTAAAAGCGTGTTCAATCTGTTCTTCGAGAACAGCACCCGAACTCGCACGACATTTGAGATTGCCGCCAAGCGTTTGTCGGCTGACGTGTTTAACCTCGACATTGCGCGCTCTTCCGCCAGCAAAGGCGAGTCATTGCTCGATACGATTGCCAACCTGAGTGCCATGGCCGCCGATATTTTTGTAGTGCGCCACAGCGAGTCGGGCGCGCCACATCTCATAGCAGAGCATGTCGCACCGCATGTGCATGTGATCAATGCGGGTGATGGTCGCCACGCACACCCGACGCAGGGTTTGCTCGACATGTACACCATTCGCCACTACAAAAAAGACTTCAGTAATTTAACGGTGGCGATTGTGGGCGACGTGTTGCATTCACGCGTAGCGCGCTCTGACATCCACGCGCTGACCACTTTGGGTTGTGCCGAGGTGCGGGTAGTAGGCCCTAAAACCTTGGTGCCCAATGATCTGACCCAAATGGGTGTGCGTGTTTTCAATACCTTAGAAGAAGGTATCAAAGGCTGTGACGTCATCATCATGCTGCGTTTGCAAAACGAACGCATGAGCGGTGCGTTGTTGCCTTCGAGCCAAGAGTATTTCAAGGCCTTTGGTTTGACGCCGCACAAGTTGCAACTTGCTAAACCCGATGCCATCGTGATGCACCCGGGCCCGATCAACCGTGGGGTCGAGATTGATTCGGCTGTGGTCGATGGCCCGCAAAGTGTGATCTTGTCGCAAGTCACGTTTGGTATTGCAGTACGTATGGCGGTGATGTCCATCGTCGCGGGGAATGACGCATGAAGTCACTGATTCAAAACGGACGTGTCATCAATCCGTCTTCTGGCTTGGACGAGGTGGCAGATATTGCGATAGCTGCTGGAAAAATTCAAGCAATCGTTAAAAAAGGTGCATTCCTTCCCGAAGGTTTTCACGCAGAAAAAACTTTCGACGCCAAAGGCTGCATCGTGGCCCCTGGTTTGGTGGATTTGCAGGCGCGCTTGCGTGAGCCTGGCTACGAACACGAAGGCATGTTGGAGTCAGAACTTAAAGCCGCAGTGGCAGGGGGTGTGACCAGCTTGGTGTGCCCGCCAGATACGGATCCAGTCTTGGACGAACCCGGTTTGGTTGAAATGCTCACCTTCCGCGCAGAAAAACTCCATCGCTCGCGCGTCTTTCCCTTGGGTGCTTTGACACGCGGTTTGCAAGGCGCTGTGCTGACCGAGATGGCAGAACTCACGGAGGCAGGTTGTATTGGATTTAGCCAGGCGGAGGTGCCGATGGCTGATACCCAAGTGTTGCAACGCGCACTGCAATACGCATCGACCTATGGCTACACCGTATGGTTGCGCCCACAAGATTTGCATTTGGGCAAAGGCGTCGCTGCCAGTGGCGCATTGGCCACGCGTTTGGGTTTGAGCGGTGTGCCTGTGGCGGCAGAGACGATAGCTTTGCACACCATTTTCGCCTTGATGCGATCGACCCAAGCGCGTGTGCATTTGTGTCGTATTTCAAGTGCAGAAGGCGTTGCCTTGATTCGCGCGGCCAAACAAGAAGGTTTGAAAGTCACAGCAGATGTCAGCATCAACTCTTTGCATTTGAGCGAACTCGATATCGGTTACTTCGACAGTTGCGCAAGATTGACACCTGTATTGCGACAAGCCAAAGACCGCGATGCATTGCGCGATGGTTTGAAAGACGGCACCTTAGACGTTTTGGTGTCTGACCATTCGCCCGTGGACATTGACGCCAAAGCATTGCCTTTCGCTGAAGCCGAACCAGGTGCTACAGGTTTGGAGTTATTACTCAGTCTTTCCTTGAAATGGGCGCATGAAACGGGTGTGCCGTTGCTACGTGCTTTAGATGTGGTGACTGCCCAGCCTGCGCGTATCTTGGGGCATGCCAAAAGCATTGGCCATTTGCAAGTGGGCGGTGTTGCCGATGTCGTGGTGTTTGACCCGCAAGAGCAATGGCAAGTCACCTCCGATGGTCTGCACAGCCAAGGCAAACACACGCCGTTTGGTTTTGCGCGCAGTGGCATGGCTTTGCCCGGACGCGTCAAAGCTACTTGGGTGAATGGGCATTTGGCTTTCGCCGCCTAAATATTCTGTTTTATGCAGACCCTGCGTGCATTCGTTAAATTTGTGCGGATGCTGTTGTGGGTGGTGTATGGCTATTGGCGTATTCGGACGGTATTTCATACATTAGAACCACAAGAGCACGCCAGGGCCGTTGAAGAATGGTCGCAAGGCATGCTGTCTATCTTGGGAATCACGGTGCGCGTCCAAGGCGAACCTAGCAAAGGCCCAGTGTTGATGGCCGCCAACCATATTTCTTGGTTAGATATTTTGGTGATGCACGCAGCGTGCCACTGCCGCTTTGTCGCGAAATCTGAAATTCGCGCGTGGCCTTTGTTAGGTGTGTTGACCTCAGGCGGTGGGTCTTTGTTTATCGAACGCACCAACAACCGCGATGCGATGCGTGTCGTGCACCAGATGGCAGATGCGTTGGCGCAAGGACAGCTGCTTGCAGTGTTTCCTGAAGGCGGAACAGGTGATGGCAAAACCTTGCTGCCTTTTCACGGTAATTTGTTGCAAGCGGCCATCGTGGCACAAGCACCGATCCAACCCATTGGCTTGCAGTTTTTAGAGGCGCACACTGGTGAGAGAAGTTTTGCGCCTTGCTACCACGCGGACGACACTTTGCTGGGTTCTGTCTGGCGCACTTTGTGTGCGCCCCCTTTGTTGGCGGTAGTGCATTACGGCGCGAATGAAATGGCGCAAGGGCGCAGTCGACGTGAATGGGCCGTGGATTTACGCGAAAGTATTCGCGGATTGATAGATTGAGTTACATTGCCAACCCATATGAGCACAAAGAATATTCAAAAAGCTAACCCACCCAAGTTGGGTGTCAAGGCTATGAAGAAAAAAACCAGTTCAAAAAAACCGGAAGATTCGATGGACGCGATGTTTGAATTGGCGGCTGAAACGTTTCGAGTGATGTCGGCACCCATGCGATTAAAAATCATCAATTGCCTATGTGAAGAAGAAAAAAATGTGGGGCAGTTGTTGGAGGAAATCGATACCACCCAGCCCAATATGTCGCAACATTTAAATACCCTCTTCAAAGCCAAAATTTTGGGCCGTCGGCGTGAAGGGGTGCAAATTTATTACCGCATCATCAATGAGCGCGTCGTCACTTTGTGTAGGGCGGTGTGTACGCAGATTGCTATCGACAGTGAAATTGCACACCCTTAGCTACAGTAAGAAAAGTAATAGAACGTGTCGTAGTGTGGTCACATAAATTTCTTTGAGTTTTAAACCTACCCAAGGAATTGATTTGAATAGGTCGATACATCAGCGTTGTTTGGTATTTTTGTTTGTATGGCTTTCTAGCCTCGGGTTCATTGCGCACGCCCAAGTTGCAGGCAAAGCGGTAAGTGCCAAACCGCTGATGCAGCTTAAAAAAGTAGACCCGCATGTTTTTTATGTGCAGGGAGTCTCTGAGATGGGCTCCTCCGCGAATCAAAACTTTATATCCAATGCCGGTTTTGTAGTAACACCTGCTGGCGTTGTGGTGGTCGATGCATTAGGCTCCCCTGAGCTTGCACGAAGGCTTTTGGCAGAGATAAGAAAAATAACCAAGAAACCCATACACACGGTGGTATTAACCCACTACCACGCAGACCATATTTATGGACTGCAAGTGTTCAAAGAGGCTGGTGCGCGTATCGTGGCGCATGCTGCTGCCCGCGAATATTTGTTTTCAGACACTGCCAATTTACGTTTAGAGGTCTCTCGCCAAGAATTGTGGCCATGGATTGATGAAAAAACACGGCTTGTCCCCGCAGACGTTTGGCTAAACAGTTCGCATAGTTTTACTGTCGGTGGCGTTCAGTTTGATATTCAACCAGTAGGGCCTTCGCACACGGCAGAAGATTTGGTGGTGTATCTCCCGCAGAAAAAAATATTATTTGCGGGCGACTTGGTTTTTCGAAACCGTATTCCCTATGTTGGGCAGGCAGACAGCAAGCACTGGATAGAAGCATTGCAAAATTTACTCACCTTTGATACCCAATGGG
>Ga0214921_10006271_pt1 | contig 16367 bp, 14 predicted proteins | sample LL1505_MetaG_FD_177992 | JGI IMG/M metagenome (GOLD analysis project Ga0214921, IMG submission 177992) | Freshwater microbial communities from Lake Lanier, Atlanta, Georgia, United States - LL-1505 | ecosystem: Environmental > Aquatic > Freshwater > Lake | place: USA: Georgia | collected...
CACGGATGAAGCGCAGCGGGAGATCGTCACCCGCTACACCGACGAGGCGGTGGCCTTCATCAAGGAGTCGAAGGATCGTCCCTTCTTCCTCTACCTGCCGCACACCGCCGTCCATCTGCCGCTCCTTCCCGGCAAGGGGTTTCAGGGCCGCACCGGCAACGGCGCGTTCGGCGACTGGGTCGAGGAGATGGATGCGAGCGTGGGCCCGTGCTCGACACGCTGCGCGAGCAGGGGCTCGACGAGCGGACGCTCGTGATCTTCACGAGCGACAACGGGCCGTGGGTCGGCCCGGTGAAAGCCTTCACCTCGGCCGGCCCGCTGCGGGGCAGCAAGGGGAGCACGTGGGAGGGGGGCGTTCGCGTGCCCACGATCGCCCGGTGGCCCGGGCGGATTCCGGCCGGCACCACCTGCGACGCGGTCTCGGGCACGATCGACCTCTTGCCCACGTTCGTATCGCTCGCCGGTGGCACGGTGCCGGCCGAGCCGGTGATCGACGGCCGCGACATCTCGGGGCTGCTCTTGGGCACGGCGGCCGAGTCGCCCCGCGAGGCGCATTACTACTTCTCCGGCAACGCCTTGCAGGCGGTCCGGCAGGGCCGCTGGAAGCTCGCGATCGCCGGCCAGCCGGAGGGGATGGGCCGCAAGGGGGAGAAGCTGCCGGCGTCGCTCGCCGCCCCGCGGCTCTACGACCTGGAGGCCGACATCGGCGAGAAGACCGACGTCGCCGCGGCGAATCCCGAGATGGTCGAGCGGCTGCGGGGCTTGGCCACGCGGATGACGGCCGAGATCATCGATCCGAACTCGCCGGCCCGCCGGCCGCCCGGTCGCGTGGCGAACCCCACCACGCTCTATCCCGTGCGCGCCCAGCCCAAGCCCGCGCCGCCGGAGAGGCCGAAGCGGAAGCCGGCGCAGGCGGCCTCGTTCTCGCGGGAAGCGGCCGCCGAGTCGGCACGCTCGGCGTTGCCCAACATCGTGCTCTTCCTGGCCGACGACCTGGGCTACGGGGAACTCGGCTGCTACGGCAATCCCGCCGCGATCACGCCGAACCTCGACCGCTTCGCCACCGAGGGTGTCCGGCTCACCGACTGCCACTCCGCCTCGAGCGTCTGTTCGCCGTCGCGGTCGGCGCTGCTCACGGGCCGCACGCCCTATCGCAACGGCGTGTTCACCTGGATCCCCGAAGGCAGCCCGATCCACCTACGGACGAGCGAAGTCGCCCTGCCGAAACTGCTCCGCGGCGCGGGCTACGACACCTGCCACGTCGGAAAGTGGCACCTCAACGGCCTGTTCAACTCCCCCGAGCAGCCCCAGCCCGACGCCCATGGCTACGCCTGGTGGCTCGCCACCCAGAACAACGCCGCCCCCAGCCACGCCTTTCCGCAGAACTTCGTCCGCAACGGCGAGCCGGTGGGCAAGGCGGACGATTACTCGGCCCCCTTCGTCGCCCAGGAGGCGGTGACCTGGCTGCAGGAGCGGCGTGACCCGGCCAAGCCCTTCTTCCTCGCCGTCTGGACGCACGAGCCGCACTATCCGATCGCCTCGGCCGATCGGTACGAGCGGCTCCACGCCGGCCTCGCGGATCCGGTGGAGCGGACCTACCGGGCCAACGTCACGCAGCTCGACGACGCCTTCGGCACGGTGATGAAGGCGCTCGACGAGCTCGGGGCGGCGAAGAACACGCTGGTCTTCTTCTCCAGCGACAATGGCCCCGAGGGAGACGGCACCAAGGGGCCCGGTCGCGGTCTCGCCGGCAAGCTGCGGGGCCGCAAGCGGTCGATGTACGAGGGGGGACACCGCGTGCCGGGCATCATCCGTTGGCCCGGGAAGGTCGAGGCGGGGGGCACGAGCGACCTGCCGGTGATCGGCAGCGACTTCTTCCCCACCGCGCTCGCCGCCGCGGGTGTCGAGCCGCCGCCGGGCGTGAAGCTCGACGGGATGAACCTGCTGCCGGCGCTCGCCGACGGGATCGCCGAGCGACCCCTGCCGATGATTTGGCGGTGGGGCGGCAAGGTGGCCTACCGCGAGGGGCCCTGGAAGATCGTGGCGGACGAGGGGCTCGAGAAGCCCGAGCTCTACGACCTGGCGCGTGATCGTGGCGAGACCACCGACCTCGCCGCGCGGGAGTCCGAGCGGCTCTCGGGCATGATGGAACGGCTGCGGGCCGTCACCGCCGAGCTCGCGGCCGAGGCGCCGACCTGGCCGGCTGGCGGGAAGAACCGCGACCGGAAGCGAAGGGCGAGCCCTGTCCCGGCGGAGTGACGCGGGGCTGCCTGCCGGAGGCCGCCGAGACGTGTATCCTGTCGCTCTTCCGGCGGGCCGTCGGAGGGCGAGGAGGGCGATGGCATGACAGACCGCGACGCACGGCAGCCGCGAACGGCGGCGCCGGCCAGCCGCCTGGGTCTCGCCCTGTTCGGCCTCTACGTGCTGCTCTACGGCGGATTCATCACGCTGGTGCTCGCGCGACCCGACCTCGTGGCCGAGCGGCCCTTCGGCGGCGTGAACCTGGCGATCGCCTGCGGGCTCGGATTGATCGTGGCCGCGGTGCTGCTCTCCGTCGTGTACATGGTCGCCCGGGCGGGCCGCTAGGAGGCGGATCGAAACCATGCTCCACGAGACGTCACCGCTGGCGATCGGCATCTTCGCCGCCTTCGTGGCCGGCGTGCTCTGGCTCTCCTTCCGGCTCGGCCGCAAGGGGCAGTCGGCCCAGGGCTACTACGCCGCCCACGGCCAGGTGCACTGGGCGGTCAATGGGATCGCCTTCGCCGGCGATTACCTCTCGGCGGCATCATTCCTCGGCATCTGCGGGATGATCGCCTTCCACGGCTACGACGGCTTTCTGTACTCGATCGGCTTCCTGGCCGGCTGGGTGGTGGCGCTGTTCGTGATCGCCGAACCGATCAAGGAGTTGGGCAGGTTCACCTTCGCCGACGCGCTCGACGCCCGGTTCGACAGCTGGGGGATCAAGCTGGCGGTGGCGATCTCGACGCTCGTGGTCAGCGTCTTCTATCTGATTCCGCAGATGGTCGGGGCCGGCTCGCTCGTCACGCCGCTCCTGGGCCTGCCGCACTGGGTCGGCGTGATCCTCGTGGGCGTGGCGGTGACCTGCATCGTGGTCACGGCGGGGATGGTGAGCACGACGTGGGTGCAGTTCATCAAGGGTTCGCTGCTGGTGCTGTTCTGCGGGGTGCTCACCGGGCTGATCCTGGCCCGGGGCCTGGCCGTGAACGCCGGCCGCGAAGGCCCGGTTGAGATGACGCCGCAGGTCCGCACCCTCCGGCCCGACGGCACGGTGCTGGTGGACGGCAAGCCCCGGGGGCCCGACCACGACCTGCGGCCGGTGGGCACGATCACGCGGCTGCCCGAGCGGTATGGCGACGCCCGCGTGACCGGTCCGCTCGGACCGCTGGCCTATCTGGCGGCGCTCGAAGACTCCACGGTCGTCACCTGGGAGAAGACCACGCGGACCGACGCCGAGGGCATGCACGAGACCTTCACCCCGAGGGAGCGGCCGGCCGCCCAGCTGCTCCGGCCCGGGGGCTACTTCAAGGGCCTCGCCGGCAACACGCTCGCGGGCCGGCTCGACTTCGCCAGCCTGATGCTCGCGCTGTTCTGCGGCACGGCCTCCCTGCCCCACATCCTGATCCGCTACTACACCGTCAAGGACGCCGCCGCGGCCCGCAAGAGCACGGTCGTGGGAATCGCCGCGATCGGCGGCTTCTACGTGCTCACGCTCTACCTGGGGCTGGGGGCGATGACCTCCGGCGCCCTCGACCCGACCGACACGAACATGGCGGCGCCCCTGCTCGCCAAGTCGTTCAGCGAGACGTTGTTCGCGATCATCTCGGCGATCGCCTTCACGACCGTGCTCGGGACCGTCAGCGGCCTGATCATGGCCGGCAGCGGCGCGGTGGCCCACGACCTCGTGGAAAACGTCTGCGGCGTGCGGATGACCGACCACGAGAAGGTCCGCGTCGGCAAGCTGGCGGCGGTGGCCCTGGGCATCGTGGCGATGGCCCTGGGGATCGTGTTCAAGGGCTTCAACGTGGGCTTCCTCGTGGGCTGGGCCTTCAACATCGCCGCCAGCGCCAACCTCCCGGCGCTGGTGATGCTGCTGTTCTGGCGGCGGACCACGAAGCAGGGGATCATCGCCGCCGTGATCGTGGGCATGCTCGCGTCGCTGGGCTGGATCCTGCTCTCGGCCGACACGTTCGAGAAGGTCTACGGGCTCCCCGGCAGCCAGGCGCCGATGCCCTTCAGCCAGCCGGGGCTGGTCACGATCCCGCTCGGCTTCGTCGTGCTCGTCGTGGTCTCGCTCCTGACACCGCCCCCGTCACCCGTGCGCCGCTAGACGCCTCCTCCATGCCCCGCAAGAAGCCCGCGCCCCAAAAGCGTGCCCAGAAGCGTGCCCAGAAGCGTGCCTTGATCCGCTGCACGCCCGAGCACCTGCCGGTGATCCGCGAGATCCTCAACGACGCGATCGCCAACACGACGGCGCTCTACGAATACGCCCCGCGCACCGAGGAGACCATGCGGGAATGGTTCGCCGTCCGGGAGCGGGACGGGATTCCGGTGGTGGGCATCGAATGGGAGCCCGGCGTGCTGGCCGGCTTCGCCACCTGGGGGCCGTTCCGGCCGCGGGCGGCCTACAAGTATTCGGTCGAGCATTCGGTCTACGTCGCCGAGCCGTTCCGCGGCGAGGGCGTGGGCCGACAGTTGATGCAGGCGATCATCGGCGCGGCCAAGCAGGCCGACCTCCACATGCTGATCGCCGGCATCGACGCCACGAACGTGGCGAGCATCGCCCTCCACAGCTCGCTCGGTTTCCGCTGCTGCGGCACCGTCCGCGAGGCCGGCTTCAAGTTCGGCCGCTGGCTGGACCTGGAGTTCTGGCAGCTGCTGCTGCCGACCCCGGAACGCCCGGTGGATGGCTGACACAGATGACGCAGGTTCTGCGGGCCTTGTGGTGGGCCGGGGTTGCCCGTGCCAACTCGTCGGACGCTCACTCAGGGCATCCTGCCCTTCGCTCGCTCGGAGGAAACCTCGCTTCACGATCCTATTCCGCTCGGTTTCCTACGCCGCTCGATTGGCACGGGCAACCCCTCGCACCATCGCTGGTCGGGAAAAATCTTCCGCCAGAAAACGCGCCGGCGTCAGGATGAGACTTACACCCGCGGCAGTTCGTAGCCCTTGCGGTACTCGCGGGTGAACAGCCGGTTGGCTTCGGGGTCGTCCGAGGTCTCGGTGGCGGGGTCGATCGTGAGCGTCCGGCCGAGCGTGAGGCTGGTCTCGGCGAAGTTCACACCGTTGGCCGCCAGATGCGCCTCGAAGCTCTCGAGCGAGAGCTTCACCCGGGGGTCGTCGGCCGCCAGGCTCGGGCGGGTGCCGGGCTCCACGGCCTTCCCGAGGGCCCAGGAGACGTTGCCCAGGTGGGCCAGGGCGCTCGAGAGGTGGCCGTCCTCGATGTCGAGATTGAGATCCTCGCGGCGGCGGCTCTTCACCGCCGTGACGAAGTTGTCGTAATGGTGCTGGTCGCTGCCGCCGGACCACTTGCCGAGTTCCTTGCCGTCGTAGTCGAAGGCCACGCCGGAGGTGTAGTTGGGGGCCACCACGTAGCCCTCGCTGCCCCACCAGATGTTCGCGACGCCGAGGGGACCGGCCTCGAGGCCGAAGGTCTCGGGCGCCTTGATCTCGAGCCCACGGACATCCGAGACGAGCACGGCGTCGTCCCACTGGTAGATCGTCACCTGGCTGTTGGCCACGTCGCCGTTGTCGACGTAGCCGAGCCGGCCCCCGAGGCTCACGACCCGCTTGGGCAGTTCCTGCTTGCCCAGGCCCCAGCGGGCCTTGTCGAGCTCGTGGGGATTCTGGTTGCCGAGGTCGCCGTTTCCGGTGCGGCGGTCCCAGTGCCAGTCGTAGTGGAGCTTCTTGCGGATCGGCACCTCGGCCGGGGCCGGCCCGGCCCAGAGGTCGAAGTCGAGCCCCCGGGGCAGCGGTGCCGGCGTGTCGACCAGGCCGATGCTCGGCCGGCGCTTGTAGCACAGCGCGTGGGCCAGCTTCACCGCCCCGATCTTGCCGCTCGTCACGAACTCCACCGCCTGCCGCATCCCCGGCATGCTCCGGCTCTGGGCCCCCATCTGGCAGAGCCGGCCGAGCTTCCGCGCCCAGTCGACCATCACGCGGCCCTCGAGCACGTTGTGGCTGCACGGCTTCTCGACGTAGACGTCCTTGCCCGCCTGCATGGCCCAGATCGTCATCAGGGCGTGCCAGTGATTGGGAGAGGCGATCGAGATGATGTCGATGTCCTGGCGGTCGAGCAGGCGGCGAATGTCCTGCTCGAACGCCGGCTTCCTGGGCAACTGGGCGAACCGCTTCTCCTCCTTCGCCGCCACGCCGGGGTCGCAGTCGCACACGGCCACGAGTTCGGTCTCGGGGTTGGCCAGCCAGCCGCCGATGTGGTAGCCGCCGCGGCCGTTGGCGCCCACCACCGCGACCCGCAAGCGGTCATTGGGCCCGACGGCCGCGGGCTTTTCGGCCCGGACGCGGGCCGGGGGCAGGCAGGCGACGCTCGCCGCCGCCGTGGCGAGCGCGCGTTCGAGAAGATCGCGTCGGGACAGTTGAGCGAGCATGGAGACCTCCCTGGGGGCGCTGCCGGAGTCGGGGCGTTGCCTCCCCGTCCGAGTCGCCCAGTCTAGAGCGCGTTCGACTTACGTGTATCGCCGGCTCGGGGGCGGCAAAAGTCTCGTCGCTGATGGCCGAAGCGGCCATAGGCTCCTCGAGCGTTCGCCGACCCCCGTCGCCTACCCCATCTGGTTTGCCAAAGCGTCGCTACGGGCAACACGGATGCGCTCTAGCGGCCGTTCCCGTCGGGGTTGTCAGCCCCGCCGCGGACGGGGGGCGGGGCGCTGTGCGCCGTCGCGGGCCGTGGCATGCCCATTCCGCGACGGGTGGAACGACACGCTCAGGACCCGGGCCGCCGTCCGGGACGCCGGCGTGAGCGTGTGCGGCAGGGAGGCGTCGAGGTAGAGGCTGTCGCCCGGGCCGAGGAGGATGGTCTCGTCGCCGTACACCACCTTGACCTCGCCATCGAGGACGTGCAGGAATCGCTCGCCGTCATGGTGATCGGGGTTCTTGCTGTTGCCATTCGCCGCGACGTGGAGGATCGCCGGCTCCATGGCCCGCTGCCGCCAGTCCTCGGCGAGCCGCTCCACGACCAGGCCGGCGCGGCTGGTGCGTCGCCCGGGGGGCGTCCGCTCTTCCTTGCGGTCAACGACGACCCGGGGCGGCACCGACAATCCGGCGACGAGATGCTCCATGCTACACTCGAGCACCTCGGCGAGCCGCACCAGCCCCTCCAGCGACGGCGCCAAGAGGCCGTTTTCGATCTTGGAGAGCCAACTGACCGTGAAGTCGGTGCGGGCGACGGCCTCCTCGAGCGTCAGGTGCCGTGCCATTCGGGCGGCCCGGATTCGGCGGCCGAGGTCAGCGAGGTTGAGCGGAGTCGTCATGCCGACGAAGTATCATTCGCCGGTCATCCTCCATCAAGGGGGGTGGATCGTCCGGGAATCGGTATCCCCGCGAGGGGGATTTCCTGACCGGAGCCGCGATCGGCCCGGCGTGGGTCTGCCACCCACCGGTCGTCAGGCGCCGGGACGCCGGAAGTGCCGATAGGCCTGGAGGACGTCGTAGAGGTCGGGCGAAACCGCGATTTCCTCGTCGGCGAAATCCTTCAGCCAGGTCCGGTCGCTGGCGACCGCATCCGCCAGCAGGGGAAGCACCTCGCCCAGCGCCACCCGCACCCCTGTCGGGGCTACCGGGAGCGTGGCGCAGGCCACCGATTCGCACTCCGGTTCCGTGTAGAGTCGCAGCCGTCGCATCGCCATGGCATTCTCTCCCTTGCCGCGGGATTCATCGGAAGCCGGAGGGCTCGGAACCCATCCTGGGTCGGCCGTCATCCTGACGATCACCGACTTCCATCAGGAGATATCGGCAGTTCCGGGCCCGGGGTTTCGCCGAAACCGGCGGTTGCGCGGATTTTGACTCCTGCGCCCGCTGGGGGAGGTGGTGCTGGGAGGCCTGGGTAGGGTGGGGCCGGCCGCCGACGCTACCCGGGCTGCCCGTTCTGGCCCGCGGCCCGCTCGAGCCGGCCGGCCCGGTAGGCCTCGCCGATGCTCTTGGGAACGAGCGCCTCCGCCTCGAGCAGTCGAGCCCGGTTCTCCGAGACCGCGGCCTTCATCTCCTGCTCGCGGGCGATCGCCACGCTCCGCCGCTCCTCGGCCTTGGCCCGGGCCACCCGGGTGTCGGCCTCGGCCTGATCGGCCTGGAGCCGGGCCCCGATGTTCTCCCCGACCTCGATGTCGGCGATGTCGATCGAGACGATCTGGAACGCGGTCTGGGCGTCGAGACCCCGGGCGAGCACCGCCTTGGAGATCTTGTCGGGGTGCTCCATCACGTCGAAGTGGCTCTCGGCCGAGCCGATCGACGTGATGATCCCCTCGCCGACGCGGGCGATGATCGTTTCCTCGGTGGCGCCGCCGATCAGCTGCTGCAGGTTCGTCCGCACGGTGACCCGGGCCCGGATCTTGAGCTCCACGCCGTTCTTGGCGACGGCCGAGAGGGTCGACTTCCCGCTGGCCGCATCGGGGCAGTCGATGACCTTGGGATTGACGCTCGTCTGCACCGCGTCGAGCACGTCGCGGCCGGCCAGGTCGATGGCGCAGGCGCGGTCGAAGTCGAGGTCGAGGTCGGCCCGCTGGGCGGCGATCAGCGCCCGGATCACACGGGGCACGTCGCCACCCGCGAGGTAGTGGGCCTCGAGCTTGCTGGCGGTGATGTCACCCAGGCCGGCCTGGGTGGCCATGATCTTGGCCTGCACGATCGTGCGGGCGTTGACCTTGCGCAGGCTCATGCCCAGGAGTTCGAAGAACGTCACCCGCGCCTTCGACCAGTAGGCCTGGAACCAGAGCTGCCCGTAACTCACGACCAAAAGGAGCATCGTCAGGGCGACGATGCCTAGCAGGACGGCGGCGGCAAACACGAGGGCGACGGGCTGGTCGTTCATGCGGCGGGCTCCGGGCGGGTGGCGACCCAAGCCTAGTTCGCGGGAAGCGGCCGGGGAAATTGCCGGTTTTCGCGGCCCGCGCGCGGGCGAACCCCGGCGGCTTCCCCGCTCAACCCTCGATCCACCCGCCCCCGAGGAGGCGGTCGCCGCGATAGACCACCGCCGGCTGGCCCGGCGAGATCGGCCCCGGCCGGGCCTCCGGCCCGCCGGTGAACCGGGCGTGGAAGCGGCCGCCGGGCAGGGGCGTGACGACCGCCGGGGCGGCCTCCCGCTGCGCGCGGCACTGCACCTCGCAGGCCAGCGGCCCGGCCGGTGGCTCCGCGTGCCAACGGACCGCGGCCGCGACGAGCTCCTCCTCCGGCACCGCCTCGCGCGGCCCGACCACGACGCGGCCGGTGTCGGCCTCGATCCGCACCACGTGCAGGGCCGCGCCCGTCGCGACTCCGAGGCCTCGCCGCTGGCCGACGGTGAAGTGCTCGATGCCGTCGTGCCGGCCGAGCACCCGGCCCGCCGTGTCGACGATCGCGCCGGCCCGCGAGCCGCCCAGCCGCGCCGCCACGAGCTCCGCGTGCCGGCCCGGCGGGACGAAGCAGATCTCCTGGCTGTCGGGCTTGTCGGCCGTCACGAGGCCCAGCGCCGCGGCCCGGTCCCGGACCGCGGCCTTCGCCAAGCCTCCGACCGGCAGGAGCATCCGTCCGAGCCGCTCCGGCTCGATGTCGAAGAGGACGTACGACTGGTCGCGGTCGGCGTCGAGGCCGCGGCGCAGCTGGAGCCCGGTTCCGGGGCCGCGGTCCAGCCGCGCGTAGTGGCCCGTGGCCACGTGGCTCGCCCCGATCGCGTCGGCATGCTCGAACAGCCGGCCGAACTTCAGCCAGGCGTTGCACCGCACGCACGGGTTGGGAGTCCGACCGCGGCCGTATTCGGCCGCGAAGTCGGCGATGATCCGGTCGAAGTCGGCCGTCAGGTCGAGCGGATAGAGCGGGATCCCCAGCCGGTCGGCGACGCGGCGGGCGTCGAGCGCGTCGGCGGCGCTGCAGCAGCCCTGGTGGCCCGGCCTGGAATCGACGATCGGCAGCGGCCCCGCAGCCGCCGGCAGCGCCGGGGCCGCGTGCCGCATGAACACGCCGACGCAGTCGTGGCCCTGCTCCACCAGGAGCGCCGCGGCCACGCTCGAATCGACGCCCCCACTCATGGCGACGACGACGCGGGGGCGGGACGAAGGCATGAGCCGAAGACTGGCCGGGTTGGGCCTGATGCTAGTAGTGGAGGACCACTTCCACGCGGTGCGGGGCGAGTCGCTCGCGGCCCCCGAGCGGGCCGATCTCCACGAGGAACGCGGCCCCGGCCACCACTCCGCCGGCCGCCTCGACGAGCCGCATGCAGGCCGCGGCCGTGCCACCGGTGGCGAGCACGTCGTCCACCACGAGCACCCGCGCCGCGTGCGGCAGCATACCCGAGTGCATCTCGAGCGTGTCGCGGCCGTACTCGAGTTCGTAGTGGTGGGAGATCGTGTCGGCCGGGAGCTTGCCCGGCTTGCGGACCGGGATCACGCCCACGCCCAACTCCAGCGCCAGGGGGCCGGCGAACAGGAAGCCCCGGGCCTCGACGGCGGCGATCGCGTCGAGCGGCTCTCCCCGCCACGGCTCGGCCAGCCGGCGGATCGCCTCGGCGAAGCCGGCCGCGTCGGCCAACAGCGGCGTGATGTCGCGAAACAGGATCCCCGGCTTCGGGAAATCCGGCACCGGTCGGATCAGGTTGGCGAGGTCCATGGCGGGGGGGCTCCCGGGCGGGGGGCGGTGGTCGGGCGGCGTGCAGGTCGGGGGCGCCGGCAGCCTCAGGCGCCGCGGCGGAGGTGGACGCTCGCGCGCGGGGCGGCATCGAGTTCCAGCGCCAGGCTCGCGAGCGTCTCGCTCTCGATCTGCCGCACCCGCTCGCGGGTCAGGCCGAGCACGGCGCCGATCTCCTTGAGCGTCATCGGCTCGCCCCCGCCGAGGCCGAAGCGAAGCTTGATGATCCGCCCGGCCCGTTCGTCGAGTTCGTCGATCCGGTTGAGGACGTGCCGGAGCGTGTCCTCGTCGAGCATCACGTCGGCCGGGCAGCGGGTGTTCTCGTCCATCACGAGCTCCCCGAGCGACCAGCCCCCCTCGGTGGGCTCCGTGTGGGGCGCCGCCTGATGCACGTGGATCGCCTTCTTGATGATCGGCAGCTTCTTGCGGGCCAGCCCCAGCATCCGGGCGACCTCTTCGGGGGTGGGCGTGCGGCCGAGCGCCTCGGAGAGCCGCAGCGTGGCCCGCCGCCACTTCGAGAGCAGCTCGACCATGTAGGCCGGGATCCGGATCGTCTTGCCGGAGTTGATCAGCGCCCGCTTGATCGACTGCTTGATCCAGTAGCTGGCGTAGGTGCTGAACCGGGTGCCCATCGTGGGGTCGAAGCCCTCGACGGCCCGCAACAGGCCGAGGTTGCCCTCCTCGATCAGGTCCGGCAGCGGCAGGCCGCGGTTGGCATAGCCGCGGGCGATGTTGACCACGAGCCGGAGGTTGGCCCGAACCATGTGGTCCCGGGCCAGCGGATCGCCGCCGCGGATCGCCCCGGCCAGCCGCTTTTCGTCGTCGGCCGTGAGCAGGGCCGTCTCGTTGATGTCCCGCAGGTAGGTCTCGAGCGGGTTCTGGACGGCGGTGGCTTTCTTGCGACGCGGGGGCGTGGGCATGGACGGGCTCTCGAGGGGCTCTAGGGAGGGTCTTGGGGGGCTGGCCGGGAAATGAGGGACGAGCGACACGCGGGCCGTCCGCGACGGCGAATGGCCGCGGGCGGCACCGTGGAGCCGGTGACATCCGGCCCGACAGTGCATATCGACGGGGGGCCGCGGCGGCTGCACAAACCCCGCGGGAAAGTCCTTCCCTGCCGCCTTTAGCGGACGTGCGGCGCGAGGGCCGCCGCGCGTCCGCTGGTGGCGGTTCAGCGCCGCGGCAGCTGGCCAGCGGGCGTCAGCTCGTCGATGATCTGCGGGATGTACTTGGCGAGCACCTCGGCGAGCTGATCGCGATCGACGCCGCGGCGGCGGGCGAGTTCCTCGAGTTCACGCGTGCCGAAGGCGTCTTCGATCTGCCGCCGCTCGACCGGCTTGTTGGGGCCGGTGCGGACCCACGAGTCGACCTGCTCCCGCATCCCTCGCTCCTCGAACTGCTTGACCACGTCGGGCAGCTTCTGGGCCGAGCCACCGCCGAAGATCTGGCCGAGGATGTCGTTCAGGTCGTCGGCCGAGGGCATGCCGGCGGGCGGCTGGGCCGGTCGGCTCTGGGGCTGCTGCCGCTGCGGGGCCTGGGGCTGGGCGGCGCCCGCGATCACTTGCTTGAGAATCTCACCGAGAATGTCCATCGCTGGTCTCTCCAGAAGGGCCGGTCGCGAGTGGAGGCAACCGCCGCCTCGAATCGTGCCGCTGACCGATTCAACGTACGCTACCAGATGCCGATACGGCGTGCGCCTCCCACCGGGATTTCCGTTCGCTCGCGTTGGCCGCGAAAACCGGGGCGCTGCCGCCGGTCGTCCGCGGCGATCAGGCCGCGTGTCAGTCTTCGAGGGTTGCGACCTCGCCGCCGGCCCGCGTCGCGAGCTGGCCGAGAATCTGGACCGACATCTCCTGGGCCACGAACCGGACGGCGGTGTCCGCCATCGCGATGTGGGCGCCCCCCGGGTGGAAGCCGTAGATCAGCCAGCCCCATTCATTCGAGCCATTCACCGCCATCAGCGACGTCGGAATGGCGCCCGCGGTCGGTCCCGAGGTGCACCAGCCCGTGGTTTTTTCGCCGAAGCCGAACGGGTTGTCGTTCGTCGCCCAGGCGCCCCCTTGAGCCCGGGCGCACAAGGCACCGGCGGCTTGGTCGGCGTTCGCCGGATAGAGGGTTCCTGCGCGGTAGACGTTTTCGCGACCGCCGCATTCCCCGAGCAGGATCGTCTTCGAGATGCCATCGGAGATCTTGCCGAGGGTGCTCCGCGGACGCTTGGCTGCCGTGCCGCAGCCGGACCAGGTCTCCGTGACGCCCGGACCCGCGGCCACCGTGCCGGCCGGCAGACCGGCGGCCGTATTGAAACCCGTGCCGGTTCCGCCGACGAGGAAGTAATCGGTGCATGAGCCGGTCTTGCGGGGGCTGTCAATCTTGTCCTGAATCCGATCGGCCAGCGGGCTCGAGGGGCACTGCAGCACCTTGATGTGAGTCCGGGCGAGCTCGCGGTTGCCGCTCACGGGAGTGTCGAGCGTGCCTGCCGTGCCGCCGCTCGGAGCCGTGCCATCGGCGTTCACCCACCAGTCCTTCGACAGGTCGTACCGTTGCATGAGCGCGGTCTCCTCCGCGTAGGGCAGCACGTCCGGAGCCCAGCTCCGAAAGGCCATGGCGGCCTCGTTGTTCGGTGCGGCGACGCAGTTGTTGGTGCGCTTGAGCGGCGGGAGCCGCTTCTTGGCGCTCTCGTACGCGTGGAAGGTCAGGGCGATCTGGCGGAGGTTGGACGCGCAGATAGAGCGTCGGGCCGATTCGCGGGCGCCCTGCACGGCCGGGAGCAGGAGGCCGATCAGCGTGGCGATGATCGCGATCACCACCAACAGTTCGACGAGGGTGAATGCACGATGATTCGGCGGCCCGACGAGCCAGCCGCTCATGCGGGCGTGGAGGGCGATCAGGCTGCGGTCGAGGGGTCCGAGCGATGCCTCGGCGTCGATCTCCGTGTCGCTGAGCGTGTCGTCGTCGTCAGGACTCAGCATGCCGAGGACGAAGACGTCGTCGGTGGTTGGCGATTGGTCGTCGTCGGTCATCAGGATGGTTCCAAAGTGATCCAAGCGGGCAGGCCGTGAAGACACAAAAGCACGTGAAAGCACATGCCGTGCCGCGGCGTGAGATCACGAAGCGATCTGGTTTTTTTCGGTCGGATGCGAGCCTAACCACCCGGGAGCCCGATCCGGGCGGCGAATCTTCCCGCGACCGCCGGCGAACTTTTCACCAGCGGTTGCGCGGCTCGAGGTTGCCGCGGGCTCTGTGTGGGGGCTTGGGGTTGCCCATGCCCTCTCGCTGGACGCTCGCTCCGGCCCTCCGCTGTCGCGCCGTCGCCGCCGTCCCGGCGTCGGCTCCGGCTTACGGTCGCTGGACGCAGCCCAGCTCCCAGGGGACCGGCCTCCGTTCGCTGCGTGTCCGCGCGCTTCGGCATCCTGCCTGCGCTCGCTTCCACAGCTCGCTCGAGGGCACGGGCAACCCCGAGCAGTCGAACAGTTGACGAGAAAGCCATCGCCTGGATTCGTCTGAAGGCACGTCGCGCGCCACAAACGCGCACGAACACGGCCGCCCGGAGGTGCGGCCGGCGGCCGGGGCCGCAGGCCCGAGGGCCGCGAAGGCTGCAGGGGGCATGGATGCCCCTGCAGCCGTAAAGAGGGATGCCCCTGCAGCCGTACAATCAGTCGTCGATCCCGAGCGCCCGGAGTTTCGTGCGCAGGGTCGCCCGGTCGAGGCCGAGCAGCTTGGCGGCGGCCGTGCGGTTGCCGCCGGTGTGGGCGAGCGCCTCCCGCAGGAGCGTGCCTTCGACGAGTTGCACCGCGCGGTGGTGGAGATCGGGCTCGGGGAGGGCGGCGAGTTCGCGACGGGCCGCCGCCGACCACTCCTTGACGGCACTGCCGAGCCGCGCGGCCGCGGCGGCCAGATCGCTCCGACCGGGGGTGGCCGCGGCCGGCTCCTGCCTGGGCAGATGCTCCGGCCGGAGCGTGCCTGCGCGGGCCACCACGGCGGCATATTCGATCGCATGCTTGAGCTCGCGCACGTTGCCCGGCCAGCTCCGGCCGCGGAGGGCGGCGAGGAACTCGGGCGCCAGCGTTGGCAGCGGCCGGCCGGCCGCGTGGCGGGCGAGGAAGTGGCGGGCCAAGGGCTCGATGTCGGTGGGCCGGTCGACGAGCGGGGGCATCGTGATCGGGAACACGTTGAGCCGATGGAAGAGATCCGGCCGGAACGAGCCGGCGCCGAGCATCGCAGCCAGGTCGCGGTTGGTCGCGGCGATCACACGCACGTTCACCGGCCGGGCGGTGGCTTCACCGACGCGGGTGACCTCGCCGGCCTCGAGCACCCGCAGGAGCTTCACCTGCACGTCGGGCGGCGCCTCGCCGATCTCGTCCAAAAGAATCGTGCCCCCGTCGGCCAGCTCGAAAAGCCCCGGCCGGGCCGCCGCGGCGCCGGTGAACGATCCGGCCGCGTGGCCGAACAGTTCGCTCTCGATCACGCCGGGCGCGAGGGCCGCGAGGTTCGTGGTCACAAGCGGCTTGCCGCACCGCGCTGAATGCGCGTGGATCGCCCGGGCCACGACCTCCTTGCCGGTGCCGGTCGGGCCCGTCACGAGCACCGGCAGGTCACTTGCCGCGACGAGTGCCACCTGCTTGAACACCTCCTGCATCGGCGGCGACGAGCCGACGAGTTCGGCGGTCGGTTGCGGGTCGGCCGGCGACTCCGCCCGGACGTCGCGATCGGCCAGCGCCCGAGCCACCACCTCCCTGACCCGCTCGAGATCGAAGGGCTTGACGAGGTAGTCGAACGATCCCGCCTGGACGGCCCGCACGGCGGTGTCGAGGTCGCCGAACGCCGTCATCACGACCACCGGCACGGGCCCGGCGGCCGCCCGAATCTCCGGCAGCGACCGGATTCCGTCCTGGTCGCCGAGCCGCACGTCCAGCAGGATCGCGTCGGGGGCCATCTGCCCGGCCGTCGCGACCGCCCGGGGAATGTCGGCCGCGACGGCCACCTCGTGACCCTCGTCGGCGAGGATCTCCTTGAGGCTCCAGCCGATGGCCGGCTCGTCGTCGACGATCAGGATGCGGCTCATGCGTCGGCATCCGGGCGGGTGGGGTGGCCGGCCGGGAGCGGCACGGCGATCACGAACCGCGTCCGGCCGTTGACGCGGCTCCACGACAGTCTACCGCCGTGTTCCTCCGCCACCGCCTTGGCCACGGCCAGCCCCAGGCCGATGCCCTCCTGCTTGCCCGTCACGAACGGCTCGGCGAGCGAGTCTGCCAGCGCCGCGGGCGGCCCCGGCCCGTCGTCTTCGACGGCAAGCTCGAGGAACCCGGCGGCGAGCCCGGTTTCGATCCGCACGCGGCCGTCGCGGCCGACGGCGTCGATCGCGTTGAGCGCCAGGTTCATGAGCGCCGCCCGGAGGGCTTCGCGGCGGCCGGTGAGCGGGGGCAGGGCCGCCGGCAGATGCGACTCGAGCCGCACGCCCGCATGCTCCGAACGGGGCCCTGCCAGATCCTGCACCTCCGCCACGAGCGCCGCCACGTCGACCGGGC
>Ga0214921_10006272_pt1 | contig 16365 bp, 13 predicted proteins | sample LL1505_MetaG_FD_177992 | JGI IMG/M metagenome (GOLD analysis project Ga0214921, IMG submission 177992) | Freshwater microbial communities from Lake Lanier, Atlanta, Georgia, United States - LL-1505 | ecosystem: Environmental > Aquatic > Freshwater > Lake | place: USA: Georgia | collected...
GTTGTTCCAGATAGAACAAGTTGGTCTTGAGTTGTCTTAGTGTTGTCAGCGTTGGAAAGAGTCGTTACGCTTCCCAATGAGGCGTTGCCAACAATACCGGCACTGATTTTTGCATTCGCACCTGAGTTGGCTAAGTTAACGCGAACAGACACTGCCTGGTTACGTGCGTATGAACCATCTCCTTTGGTTGCTTGGAATGCGATAATCTGCTTTGAACCAACGGGTGCGTAAGCCTGAACAACACCAGCACCAGCAATTGAATTTGTATCATCCAGAGTCGGGGCAAGCAACGCTAACGAGACATCTGTTGCGTTGTATGTGAGGGCAGATGAATCGAAGAAGTGAAGTTCAACAAAGTCTGCTGCATCTGTCTTCTCACCGGTGATGCTTGGCAAGAACTGGCTGTAGCAGTCAGTTGAAGGATCTGCGTTGATGTCGTTCGGAGTATCCGAGTCAAAATGTGAAGGTGCAGCTGGAAGAGTACCACCATAGCTAGTGCAGTCGGCTGGAGAGTCAACTACGAAGGTCACGTTTCCATTGATGTCGGTTGTGCCACGGATGCTCGCGCCATCAGATGCATTAGAAGGAGCTGGACGTGCCTTGGTTCCGTTAACACGAACTGCAGCGTTTGAGTTTGAGTAACCCTTGTTTGCGCGAAGGGTTACCACCGTGTTGGCAATTGGAACCCCTGCTGTGGTTGCAGCATGGAAAGTTAGGTTTGTGCGAAGGCCAAATGGAACGTAGACCTGGTGGAATTGCATACCAACACCGAACCAGTCACAGTCAAGGGTGAACTGTCCTTCGAAGTCCAAACGGTGAATTGAGTTGTCATCCGTTAGCACTGGACTAATCAAACGAATGGTGTCCTTTGGGTTGTCGTTTGATGTTGGGTCAGTAACTGGATAAGGGCAGTCAGCTGCGTGAGCCGGGGCTGAGATAGCTCCAATTCCAACAATCGATAGCAATGCGGTGGCAACTAGTGCCCCGAGCTTTTTTGAGGTCAAGTTCATGATTAGTCCTTCTTCGTAATGGGGAAGGTGTAACCGAAGGACTTGAATTGGAGCGGATGCGCCAAAGTCTCAAGATCTTTCGGAGTGCGCACACACTTCCTATAAGCAGATTATCCCGAAGATGCGATCCGTGAAAGCGGTTTCGCGGGTAGTTACCAATTCGTTATCTAGCGCTAAGCGCTCTCACGGATAACTAGTTGAGTAGGGAGGATTATTGGTTCAAAATCTTCTCCGTTGAGCTGGGCAATGATCAAACTTCCAGCGGCTTCACCTAATGCAACCACGTCTTGTCTGATGGTGGTCAGGGCTGGTCTGGAGGTCTGAGCAATCAACGCGTCATCAAAACCAACCACTCTGACATGCCCAGGAACGCTCTTCCCGGCAGCTTCTAAAACGGTTATAGCGCCCATAGCCATTAGGTCATTGCTAGCAAAAATACCGTCAAGGTCGGGTTGTGTCTCTAATAGAGTCTGAGCATGTCTCTTGCCTGATTCGAAGGAGTAATCTCCCTCACAAATCAAGCCTTTCCCTGGGAGGTGACCGCTCTCACGGTAAGCCTGCAGATAGCCATCTAAACGCTGCTTTGCGGCAGTGGTCCCAATGTCTCCTGTAATGATGCCAACTTTCTTACAGCCCTGATTCATTAGGTGTTTGGTGGCTGTGTATGCCCCACCGAAGTTGTCGGTATCAACAAAAGGAATATCCGCATTCGAGTGTGGTGTGCCAGTGATAACTAGCGGTAATCCACGCTTCTTGAGGTCATTTACCAGAGCATCGCTATGGAGCACAAAGAAGATTGCGCCATCGACTTCTCCAGATTTCAAGTAGTGGGCAACGCCACCTTCTAATAGCCCCACTGGTGACACCATGAGAACTGTGTGTAATCCGTTTTCTTGAAGAACACGACTAACACCGGAAGTAACAGTTCCCCAGAATGGATCGGAAAACACTGAGAGATCATCGTCAATAACAACAGCAATGAGGCCAGTTCGACCAGAAGCCAAAGCTGAAGCAACGCGGTTTTTCTTATAGCCAAGCTTTTCAACGGCTTCTTGAACTCGTCTAGCTCTTTCAGGGTGAACGCTTTCATCACCGTTTAGAACACGGGAAACCGTTGCCTCGGATACACCGGCAGTCTTAGCTATTACTGCATATGTGGGGCGTGCACCAGGAACCATTTGGTTATCCTCCCCGCCCGTAATGAGCCTTACTTGTTCTTGACTGTTTCCAAAACAGCACCGTTACTAGCAATCACCTTACTGTAAACGCTTGCTGAAAGTTTCGGGGTTCTCTGTAATGTTTCAAAATTGACATAAACGATACCGAATCGTTTCGCATACCCTTCAGCCCATTCAAAGTTATCCAACAAAGACCAGTAGTAGTAACTCTTTACTGGAACGCCTTGTTCGATAGCTGCACCAACAGATTTTAGGTGGCTAAGCAGGTAATCGACACGACGATCATCGGTCACAACACCGTTCTCATCCGGGCCATCAGGATAGGCAACACCGTTTTCGGTAATGGCGATGTCAATAAATTCAGGCCAGTCCTTGTGAACTCGGACTAACAGATCCTCAAGACCCTTAGGAGTTATAGGCCAACCCATGTCAGTGTGTGGGGCAGGAGAAGTGCCATCAGAGTTGATAGGGAAGACGAAGGTTCCTTCGTTTTTCTGAACCTGTTCTTCTGTCGGGGTGTTCAAGAAAGAGTCGCTGTAATAGTTGATTCCTAAGAATTCACTATCAATCTTTACTAAATCCATATCTCCTGGCTTAACAACCTTGGCAAGCTTGTCGCCATAGAGCTCAACTAGGTTCTCAGGATATGTTCCATGCAATTGTGAATCTAGCCACCAACGGTTAATGTTTGAATCCCAGTAATCACGAAGCTGTAATAGTTCAGGATTACTTTCATCAGAAACACGATAGTTGGTCATGTTCAAAGTAATTCCGCTACGAATCTCAGGCCTCACAGCACGAAGAGCACGGGTGGCTTCAGCGTGAGCAAGAGCCGTGTGGTGAGCAACAGCAATAGAAGTATCTAGATCTTTTAGTCCCGGTGCATGCACTCCCCAGAAGTTACCTAACCAAGTAACACACCAAGGTTCGTTGATGGTAATCCAGTTAGCCACCCGATCACCAAAAGATTCAGCTGCCAAAGTTGCATAGTCAGCAAACTGCCCAACGATATCTCTGTTAGCCCAACCGCCTTTATCTTGCAATGACTGGGGAAGGTCCCAGTGATACAAAGTAGCCGTTGGTTGAATACCGGCTTCTAGTAATGCATCAATTAGACGGTCATAGAAATCTATTCCATGTTTACCAGCAGCACCTGTTCCACCAGGAATAATTCTTGGCCAAGCGAGAGAGAAACGGTAAGACTGAACTCCAAGATCTTTCATGATCTGGATGTCTTCTGGATAACGGTGATAGTGATCACAGGCAACGTCACCGTTGTCTGCATTGACTACTTTGCCTGGAGTCTTAGAGAAGGTATCCCAGATACTTGGTGTTCTTCCGCCATCAGCAAATGCGCCTTCGATTTGGTAGGAAGCGGTAGCTGTACCCCAATTGAAATCTTCCGGAAAACTCATAATTAACCCTTCACTGCCCCATCCATAACACCACGAACAAGTCTGCGACCGACGAATATGAACAGCACAAGCAGAGGAGCAGTCGAAAGGAATGCCCCACCCATGTTCAATGCGTAGTCAATTGCATAACTACTCTTTAGCTGGTTCACAGCAACCTGAGCTGTGAAATTCTCTGGTGTATTCAAAACAAGTAATGGCCATAGGAAGTCGTTCCATGTTGCTAGGAATGAGAACAAACCAAGTACGAAGCTACTCTGAGCGATGATTGGTAGCACAATACTCCAGTAAGCGCGGAATACGCCTGCTCCATCAATCGAAGCGGACTCCAACAATTCATTGGGAACCTGCGCATCGATAACCTGGCGCATCCAGAACACACCAAATGCTGTTACCAAGGCTGGAACAATCAATGCCAGCAATGTGTCAATCCAGCCAGCCCAACCAACAAGCATGAACAGCGGAATGATTCCAAGTTGGCTCGGCAACATCATGGTCAAAATTACAAAGAGCACCATGTATCGCTGACCACGGAAGTTCAACTTCGCAAAAGCAAAGCCCGCAATTGCTGAGAAAAATACTTGAGCAACAGCAACCACAGTTCCCACGTAAACCGTGTTTAGTAGAGCCTGGTTGAACTGTGGCAATGCCTCATACACGTGACTGATTACTGTGAAGAACCGAGGACCTGGAATAAGTGTTGGTGGAATCTTGCTGATCTCATCTGTTCCATTAGATGCAACGATAAACATCCAATAGAAAGGGAACACCGAGAGAAAAGTAACCAGAACTAGTGACAAATAACCCATGAATGACATGCGCTGCCACTTTGGAGTCTTATTTTTTGGTGGACGAGGAACAGTTTGTTCCTTTACTGTCGCTGTGCTCATTTGCCATCACCTGCCAACCTACGAGTGATAAAGAAGTTGATGATTGAAACAACCGCAACTATGAAAGTGATCATGATTCCAACTGCGGCTGCATAGCCCCACTTGTATGCGACGAAGGCTTGATCGAATAGGAACAAAGTCAAAGTTGAGAACTGACCTGAGTCTCCACCGTTATAAGAGCCACCTAAAATCAAAGGTTCAGCGAATACCTGCAAGCCACCGATAGTTCCAACAATCAAGACAAAAGTGATGGTGTTACGAAGTGACGGCAGTGTCACATAAATAAACTGCTTCCACTTATTAGCGCCATCGAGTGAAGCTGATTCGTACAGCTCACCTGGAATAGCCAACATCGCAGCTAAGAAGATAAGAGCGTTATACCCAGTCCAACGCCAGACAATCATCGATGCGATAGCGATGTGACTTGAAGTAGTTCCTTGGATGAAGTCAACATGTTCAAAACCAAGAGCACCGATAATGATGTTGATCATTCCAAAGTCTCGTCCAAAGAGTTGACCAAACACAATCGCAATAGCAAGAACGGAGGTAATGTTTGGAACAAGCAGGATAGTTCTCCAGAAGGTGGAACCTCTGAGGTTTGGGTTATGTAAAACAGCTGCCAAACCGATAGACATGATCATCATTGGGATTGTCGAAAGCAACCAAATGTCTAAAGTGTTCACCAACGCATTCCAGAACCGGTCATCAGCAACTAGTTCTGTGAAGTTTGCTAAACCAATAAACTCCTGTGTACCAAGTGCATCCCAGTTAAAGAAAGCAATGTAAACGGAGTAAATGATCGGCGCTAAACCAAATATGAGGAACATCACAAAGAACGGTGCCGTAAACAGGTAGCCCCAACGTCCATTCAATGAAAGAACAGCGTTTGGGTTGTTCAGTTTCTTATTTGGCTTAGCTGGCTTCCAAGGTGATGGTGGCTTGGACTTGCCAGTTTTAGCCACAGTTGCTTGTGACATTTTCTATCTCTCTGGTTAAGACTTAACTACTTACACTTGTCTGCGTCAGAGATGCCTTTGGCAAATGCTTTCGCTGGTTTCTTTTCTTTTCCATTTGCAACAAGGGAAATAGCTGATCCCATTGCCATGTCTATACAACGCTGCAGCTTACCTTCGAAGATTGGCTTCAGCTTCTGAACACCTGAAGCATAGATTGCTCCGGTCGGTGCGTTGTTGAAGAAAGGATCCTTGAAGCCAACTAGGTCAGCATCTTTGTATAGCGAAGGTGTTGAAGGGAATAGGCCGTAGATTTGGAAAACCTTCAACTGCTGAGCAGGGGCTAGGTACCAAGAAATAAAGTCCCAAGCTTCTTGCTTGTGCTTTGCACCCTTAGGGATGGTTAGCTGGCTTCCACCTTGGTTACCGCCACCGCCAGGAACGCTTGCTATGTCCCATTTGCCGAATGTGTCTGGTGCTTGACCCTTGATGTAATCCATCATCCAAGCTGGAGCCAACATAACTGCGAAGGTTCCCTTTGACATACCGACGTTCCAGTCCGATGAGAACTGACCGATACGTGTTCCGATAGCGGCATTAGAAGCAGCAACAGTGGTGTCGAAAGCTAACCTCACACGAGGGTTAGTTTTGTAAACAAGCTTGCCAGTGTCAGTTCCGTCATTCGTGTAATACTTCTCAGTACCCTGGTTCATAACTGCTGGGTAAATTGTTCCAACGTTATCCATGAAACCTACGTTGGCTTTCTTGTCTTTAGCTGAAAGCTTGGCCATGTATGACTTACCGAATGTAATGAATTTAGCCCAGGTGTTCCAAGCAGCACTCACAGCGTCTCGCTTGTATGGAAGCCCCTTAGCTTTGAATAGGTCCCAGCGGTAAGCAACTTCTAGGCCTCCCACGTCAGTTGGGATGCCGATAACGCTGTCGTTATAGCCAACGCCGTGCTCCCAGCGCCAAGGTAGATAATCCTTCTTTAGATCGTTGGCTGATTTGTTGCCAACAGTTGTGCGCATGCTGCGTAAATCGACGAAACACTGAGGATACGCACGCCAGAAACCTGAATAAGAAATTTCAACAGCAGCTACGTCTGGGTTACCAGCACCGCCGGCAGCACACTGGGTGTATAGGGCCGTACCGTTTAGCGCATCAAGATCTGATTTCTTCACGCTTAGTTTGATTTCAGGGTGAAGTTTCTTGTAGTCAGACTTAAGTGCGTCCAAGATTACGTCACCAAAAGAGTTAATTGTTAGAACGGTGCAGGCGTCTGTGTCTGCAGTGACGTTAGTGCAGTCAACCACTGCACTCGCCGGAGAAATTGCGCCTAGTGCGCCCAAAGCTAGAAGCCCTGCAGTTGCTACTGCTGTGACTTTGACTGAGAACCAATTCTTTGACATTGCGAGCTCCTAGTTGAGGTGTTGCCTCCCCTTTTAGTTGTTGTGCGACAACTAATAAAGGGAGGCCTACTTCCTCGGTTATAAGGTTTGTAGTAAACTGCGAAAGCGGTTTCACAGTAAGACAAGTTTGGCGTGAAAGCGGTTTCTTAGCAATGTGAGAAGCCTCTTCACAGCCAACCGTTACCAAAAAGTAATCATCCGATTCAGCTTTAGGGCTGACACTTGAATAAAGAGATAAATGAGGTGGACCGTGAAGATCCAGACCAAGATACGCGCAGTTGTCGCTAGTTTTGCCCTAATTACTGTGCTTTTCAGCTCAGTTAGCGCTGAGGCGATTTCTCCTCGAGCAGCTGCCCCGGTCAAAGAAAAGTTGCTGTGGAGTCAGAACTTTAGCGGTAAAGCTGGATCAAGGGTAGACAGCAAAGTTTGGTCCTACGACATTGGAAACGGTATGGGCTGGGGAAACCTCGAGCAGGAGTATTACACCAATAAGTCTTCTAACATATCCATGGATGGCAAGGGACGTCTGGTTATCAAGGCAATAAAGCTCAATTCAGATGACCCTAAGGACCAATACATCACTTACTGGTGTGGTGACTGTGTATATTCAAGCGCCAAAATTGTAACCAGAGACAAACTTGGTTTCAAATACGGAAGCATTTCAGCAAGAATTCAAAACCCTGAGGGGGTTGGCATGTGGCCAGCTTTCTGGATGTTAGGTGTTCCACGTAATTCTTGCGATGGCTGGCCTTCATGCGGTGAAATTGACATCGTCGAAGCGCGTGGATCACAGCCTTACCACTCCGTCTCTACTTTGCACGGACCAAACTATTCGGGTGGAAGCGGCCTTACGCATTATTACTTCTCAGGAAACGACCCGCTAACTGCTGGTTTCCACGTCTACCGTGTTGACTGGCTACCGAACTCAATCAAGTTCTATGTTGACGATAACCTTGTCGGCGGAGAAACCAAAAGTTCGATTTCACCTAATGATTGGGTTTTCAATGCAGAGTTTTACCTGATCATGAACTTAGCCACAGGCGGTAACTTCGACGGTGGAGCTTTGGATGACACCATTCAGAAAGCTGAAATGAAAATTGACTGGATCAAATACTCAACATTCAAAGGAAAAGGCACTTTAGTAAAGCATTAGCGAAGTTCTAGGTCATCGAGGGTGACGGCTGTTAGATATTTATAGCCGGCCTCCTCGATTACTTTTTGTGCTCCAGTGTCCCTATCAACAACTGTTGCAACTGCGACAACGATTGCTCCTGCTTCTTCCAATGCTTTGGCTGCAGTTAGCGGAGACCCTCCAGTTGTTGAAGTGTCTTCAACAACAACAACTCTCTTACCTTTAACATCAGGTCCTTCAACCTGCCTTCCCATACCGTGGGCCTTAGCTTGCTTACGAACTACAAAAGCATCGATACTTCTGCCACGAGCTGCGGCCTGGTGCAACACTGCAGTTGCAACAGGATCTGCACCCATAGTCAGACCACCTATCGCATCAAACTCGGTAACAGAGTTCCCATCCAGTAGATCAAGCATTACCTGACCAATCAGAACAGCTGCTTCATGATGAAGAGTCGCTCTTCTGAGATCAACATAGTAATCAGCTTCAATACCGCTAGATAAGGTGACTCTGCCATGAACAACAGCGAGTTCCTTTATTAGTTGAATTAGGCGGGGCTTGTCCGAAGAAGTAAAGGTCATGACTTAAGTTTAAACAGTGCGCATAGCAACTCATAACGTTAACTCAATTAGAACCCGTGTTGGTCGGGTAATCGACTGGATGCAACGAGCGGATATCGACGTTCTAGCCATGCAAGAAATCAAATGCAAGCCTGAACAGTTCCCCATGCAGGCCTTTACTGACGCCGGTTACCACGTGGTATTACATGGTCTAAACCAATGGAACGGTGTTGCCTTTGCAAGCAAAATACCAGCTTTGGATGTTGAGATAGGTTTCGCTGATATGCCTGGCTTTGGTCCAGAGCTAGCTCAAGAGGCTCGAGCAATAGGTGCAACCTTCGAAGATGTGCGGCTATGGTCGCTTTACATCCCTAACGGTAGAACCCTTGAAGATCCGCACTATCAATACAAGCTGGAATGGCTGGATCGCCTTGCCGCAGCTACTGCTGAGTGGCTAGAGCATGATCCCAATCAAGCTTTAGCCCTAATGGGTGATTTCAACATTGCTCCACTTGATACTGATGTCTGGGACATGGACGAGTTCATCGGTTCAACACACGTCTCAGAGCCTGAAAGACAAGCATTTGAAGCTTTCGAACAGATAGGCCTGACCGATGTGGTGAGACCGTTAGTCCCATCAGGTTACACGTATTGGGACTACCAGCAACTTAGATTCCCTAAAGACGAGGGAATGAGAATTGACTTCATTCTAGGTAGTGGGTCGTTCGCTGAAAGGGTTACCTCGGCTGAAATAGTCCGCGAAGAGCGAAAAGGCGAAAGTCCAAGCGACCATGTGCCAGTAGTTGTCGAAATAGATTAGGGCTCCATTTGGGGGCTATGACAAGATTAAACAAACAAGGTGAGGGAATCAACATGATGAAATTGAAAAGCTTAGTGCTTGGGCTAGTTAGTTTATTGGTTTTGTTTCCGGTCGTACCTGCCAGTGCTAACGCAGACTGCTACAACCCACGCCCGTTTACTGATTTGTCTCGTTGCAACTTTGTTGGCTTAGATCTAAGTAACTACGACCTAAGTTATTCAAACCTTTACGGGGCGAATCTAACGAACACTAATCTGACTGGCGCAAATCTAACTAGCGTTCGAGCGGAAAAGATTGTCGGTAAACCAAGAGGTCTTCCAAAGGATTGGGTGCAAATAGACCGGTTGCTTCTTGGTCCAGGAGCGAACTTGAGTGGAATGAACTTGAGCAACCTAAATCTAACGAATCTGAATTTGACCGGCGTTGATCTTTCAAGCGCGTTGATGACTCAGGTAAATCTCACCAATGTGAATTTGACAGACGCTACTCTGACCGATGTTTACGGAAATTCAATTGTTGGCACTCCGCGAGCTATGCCAGAAGAATGGGTTGTCGACAAAGGATATATTTTCGGTCCGACAGCTAATTTATCTTCACTAACTTTGACAGACATCGACTTCCGCAAATACAACATCTCTTCGGCTTCGCTAAGTGCTGCAAATTTAATAAGAGCAAATCTTTCCGGAATGGATATGCAGGGAGTAACCCTCAACGCTGCGGGCCTGGTTGATACAAATATCACTGACACGAACTTCAGTGAGATGAACCTGCAGGATTTACGCACATCTGGGCTAATTGGAAAACCTCGTGCACTTCCTGCTGGCTGGGTGCTCCGTCGTGGATTCCTTTTTGGCCCAGGAGCAAACTTAAGTAGTGCAGACCTGAGGAATTTCGATTTCAAAGACATCGATCTATCAGGGGTAAATTTGGCGGCAGCTAACCTAGCTAACTCAGACCTCTCAGGGGTTAACCTAACTCAAACCAATATTGCTGGTGCCAACCTCAGCTCTGCAAACATTACCGATGCAAACCTCGCTGGTGTTGACCTGACTGGATTGATTACCGCGGATCTGATTGGAGAGCCAGTTGGACTTGATGAAAGCTGGAAACTATTTGATGGCTACCTTGTCGGACCGACAGCAAACCTAAGCACAACAAACTGGTCAGGACTTGATCTTCGAAGCTTAAATCTAACTGGAGTAAATTTCGTATCTGGTAATTTAAGTGGTGCAAATCTTGCCGGGGTCGATCTAACTGGAATAAATCTAACTGGCGTGAATCTAGCTGGTGCAAATCTCACTGAAACCATTTTGACCGATGCGATTTTGGATCAAGTTATTGCGCGTGACCTAATCGGAGAACCAATCGATGTTCCCGCTCCATGGCAATACCTAAGAGGTTTCTTGCTAGGACCAACAGCCAATCTAAACGGAGCTGATCTCAAGGGATTTGATTTACGCGAGGCAGATCTAACTGGAGCTTCACTACTTCTAACTGAATTCAATAATGCAGATCTCAGGGATGCGACGTTAACTGGGGCAGCCATGGAGGGCGCTAATCTGACTGGGGCCAAACTCCTAGGTGTCATTTCTGGAAACATTATCGGAACACCTATTGGGTTACCAAGTAATTTCATCTTCGTTAGTGGAACTATCAAGGTAATCCTGTTTCTAACCCCGACTCCAAAGATCACCGGCTTAGCAAAAGTTGGATCTAAACTCACCGCTGTTGCCGGCACCTGGGATGAAGGTATCGAGCTCACCTACCAATGGGAGCGCAATGGAGAACCGATTTCAGACGCAACAGAAAATACATACAAGCTAGTTGTTGGAGACTATAAAAAAGGTGTGAGCGTCACAGTAACTGGAACCGGCACTGGCGGTGCTGCCAAGTCGATGAAATCGGTAGATAAGCCGATTGCACCTGGAACCATGTCCGTCAAAGCTCCAAAGATAACCGGCTCTATCGCTAAAGGTAAGACGGTGAAAGCTAATGTATTGGCTTGGGTAAAAGGGGCCAAAATCAAATACACCTGGCTCTTAAACGGCAAGCCAATCAAGGGTGCGACAAAGAACTCATACAAGATTCTGCCAAAGCAAGTTGGCAAGAAACTAAGCCTGTTAGTCAAGCAAACAGCTGCCGGCTACTCTCCAGCCGGCAAGGCTTCAAAGGCATCCAAAATTAAGTAGCCGTAAGGGGAAAAATGTCAGATTTTCTAGGAACTTACCTAATCCTGATTTTGCTTGTAAATGGCATTTTCTCAGCGATTGTTGCTTATGTAGCAAGTCAAAAGGGTAGATCGGCAGGTGGCTTTTTTCTCCTGTCATTTTTCTTCAGTTTCTTCGTGGGGATTCTGGTTGCTTTGGCAATACCTAGGATTGACAAGCCTGCTGAACTTTTGAACAGCGAGATTCGAGTATCTCCCGCAGGTAAAGAGGTCAAATGCCCCTATTGTGCCGAATGGGTAAAGCACGAAGCAAAAGTATGCCGTTATTGCGGTAAAGACATCGGTATTGAGGTTCAAACGGCTCTCCTATCGCAGGCAAAAATGGAGGAATCTCGGAGGAAAGAACAAGAAGCCAGAGCCACTGAATACCGTTTTCAGCAAGAGATTCACAGGAAAGAACGGGCAGCCTACAGAAGGACTCCCAAATTCTTACTTACTGCTATTTCTACAACAGTGGTAGTTCTGGCACTTATAGGTGTAGCCGCCTGGTTTGGAATCCAACCCTCTCTGAAGCAAGCCGCATTGGAAAATTATCAACCTTCAAGCCAAAAGGCACTGTCTACACATTGGCAAAAATCACTCCAAAAATGCGGGTTCCCTCTGGGAAATACGAATCCTGGTAAGAGCAATACAAGCGTTTGGATAGGAACCGCAAGCAATATTTATTCCGATCAAAATGTTTGGTCAATCAGTAATGACAAAGACTCCTATGGAACAAAAACCATGGGACTCTATGCCACATCCAAAGATTCGAGTGCTATTGACTGTGTAACAACTGATTTGTTCGGTGTAGCCGCTTCAGATTTTCAGGAGACATCAGTTGGCTTTGGAAACAACTACATCGCTAAATCGGATTTCGACTCACAGGGCGGTGTTTACTATCTCCAACTCACTTGGAATCCCAACGGTTTCAAGTAATCCTAATGAGGTTAGGAACCGTAATTAGGTGTTGAAAAGATGGAAAAGATGGCTGAAAACATGGCTGAAATACAAGACAATAGCCCTAAATTAGCCTAGATAAAAGGGAATGATGATTCCCCCCATCTCCACCATCCCAGCAAAAACCCCTAGAAATAGGGTTTTTGTGTTTCTTGAGCACAGAACATGGCTGAAAACATGGCTGAAAATTTATGCCGCGAGCGCCTTCCCTTCGTATAGTAGACCCATGGCAGAACGGCTAATACGGCTAAACGCTCAGTTGTCTCGCCATATCTCAACGGCGTTAGATTTCTTTGGGCGCTTACCTGACGGTAAAGAAATAGTGCCTGAATCACCGACTGCGAAAACGCGTGCGCCAGGTTGTCTAGAGGCGAGCTGTTCTACCAGATTCTCTAATTCAGTGACTCTGCCAATTAGATCTGCTGCTTGGTTTTCTAACTCCATGATTCGCTTGATAGCAACCAGCGAGACTCCTTCATTAGATAGTTTTGCAACTTCAACTAACTGAGTGACATTCCTTAGAGTGTATCTTCGACTCTGACCAGTCGTCCTGACAGGTTTAACCAATCCCATCCGGTCATACTGTCTCAATGTCTGTGGGTGCATTCGGGCTAGTTCAGCTGCTGCTGCGATGGTGAGAATAGGCGCATCTGGGTCGATGTTGTTCATCAGAGTAGTCCGGCTCTGTTTAGCAGATCTTGTCTTGGATCTTCTTTAGGTAGTAAGTCATCAAATTCTTGAAGTGCTTTAGCTGCCTTATCTGAAACATGTGCCGGGACAACAATTTCAACCTTGGCTAACAGGTTACCAACACCTTTAGCTGATGAGACACCTTTACCTTTAACTTTTAGAACTCTACCGTTTGGAGTATTAGGTGAAACTTTTAGTTTCACCGGGTCTCCGCCAAGAGTAGGAACTGAAATGGTTGCACCTAAAACAGCTTCAGCAAAAGTGATAGGAACAGTAACTCGAAGATTATTGCCATCGCGACTAAATACTGGATGAGGTTTCACAGTGACAGTAATAATCAGATCACCGTTAGGTCCACCGTTAGGAGAAGGTTGTCCTTTTCCGCGCAACTTAATCTTTTGACCATCTAAAACACCAGCAGGAATCTTTGCATTAATTGGTGCCATGCCTTGGTATTCCAACTTGATGGTTGTTCCATTAACAGAATCAATAAAAGGAATTGAAGTGCTAGCCGAAAGATCTGAACCTGGCACAGGTCCACCAAAACCGCCAAAGCCACCGCGACCACCAAATAGATTGGCAAAGACATCTTCAAAGCCTTGAGATGATTGACCCTGTCCACCGGGAGCTGTGAACCTAGCTCCACCACCCATAGCTCTGAACTGATCGTATTCTCTTCTCGTATCTTTATCCGAAAGAACTGAATACGCCTCTGAGATTTCTTTGAACTTAGCTTCTGCCTTAGCATCACCCGAGTTTGAATCTGGATGATACTTTCTAGCTAGCTTGCGATAGACCTTTTTCAGCTCTGCTTCAGACACATCTTTAGCAACGCCAAGGACCTTATAGAAGTCTTTCTCTAACCAATCTTGACTTGCCATGAATTATTACTTCTCTTCTGGAATGAATACTGCAACCATAGCTGGACGAATTAGGCGATCACCTAGTTTGTATCCTTGCGAGATAACATCTGCAATAACATTCTCTGTCACTTCCTTTGATGGTGTTTGCACCAAAGCGTTGTGTAATTCAGGATCGAACTTCTCACCCTTAGCACCAAAAACTTCAAGCCCGAACTTTTCTCCACCGGCACGCAGTTTGTTTAATACCGATGCAAAAGGAGAACCCTCTAAATCACCGTGAGCTTCAGCAAGCGACAGATCATCAAAAGCAGGTAGGAAGGCTCTGATTACCTCAGCAATAGCCGCATTGCGAGAGACATCTCTATCTCTTTCAACCCGTGCCTTGAAGTTCACAAACTCAGCCTGCAATCGCTGCAGATCGTTTAGTAACTCAGCTTCTTTGCTGATAGGACCAGTTTCTTCAACTAGATCCTGGAACTCAGCATCGATAGGGTCCTGAGGTAGGTCAGCACCTTCTGGTGCTGACCCATTCTCATCGGACATTACTTCTTCTCTTCTTCGTCAACAACTTCAGCGTCAACAACATCTTCATCAGATGCAGGTGCTGCTTCAGCCTCTGCTTCTTGAGATGCAGCAGCATAGATAGCTTCACCTAGCTTGGTCTGTGACTCAGTTAGCTTCTCGATAGCTGACTTGACTGCATCAAAGTCATCGCCTGCAAGTGCTGTCTTTAGTGAATCAACATCTGCCTGAACTTCGGCCTTCACTTCTTCTGAGAGTTTCTGGTCGTTGTCCTTGATTAACTTCTCAATCTGATACGCCATCTGCTCACCCTGGTTACGAGTGTCAGCTTCTTCACGACGCTTCTTATCTTCAGCAGCGTGCTCTTCAGCATCCTTCACCATTCTTTCAATGTCTTCCTTTGACAGTGAAGAACCACCGGTAATAGTCATTGACTGTTCCTTGTTAGTTCCTTTGTCTTTAGCAGAGACGTGAACAATACCGTTGGCATCAATATCAAAAGTAACTTCGATCTGCGGAAGACCTCTAGGAGCTGGAGCAATACCAGTTAGTTCGAAGTTTCCAAGGGACTTGTTGTCCTTGGTGAAATCTCTTTCACCTTGGAAAACCTGAATAGAAACCGCAGGCTGATTGTCATCAGCGGTTGTGAAAACTTCTGAACGCTTAGTAGGAATAGCGGTATTACGTTCAATCAACTTAGTCATGATGCCACCCTTGGTTTCAATACCAAGAGATAGCGGAGTTACGTCAATCAAAAGAACATCTTTACGCTCACCCTTTAGAACACCTGCTTGCAATGAAGCACCAACAGCAACTACCTCATCAGGGTTCACTCCCTTGTTAGCATCCTTACCAGTAAGAGACTTCACAAGTTCGGCAACCTGAGGCATACGAGTCGAACCACCAACCAGAACAACGTGATCAATATCAGCAACTTTGACTCCCGCCTCTTTGATTACATCGTTGAAAGGCTTACGAGTTCTCTCCAACAAGTCATTTGTTAATTGTTCGAACTGTGCACGAGTGATTGACTCATCCAAGTTTGCAGGACCATTCTCGGTTAGAGATAGGTAAGGCAACTGAACGTTAGTTGTCATTGATTGTGAAAGTTCTTTCTTAGCCTGCTCAGCAGCTTCCTTCAGACGCTGCAGTGCAATCTTGTCTTTAGCAACATCAACGCCGGTTGTCTCTTTGAATTTCTTAACCAAGTGCTCAACAATTCTGTTGTCCCAGTCATCTCCACCAAGACGGTTATCACCTGAGGTTGCTTTCACCTGAATGGTTGAGAAGCCATCATCTTTACCAACTTCAAGAAGGGAAACATCGAATGTTCCACCACCTAGGTCGAATACCAAGATCAATTCGTCTTCTTTACCCTTGTCCAAACCATAGGCAAGAGCTGCTGCAGTTGGTTCGTTGATGATACGAAGAACGTTTAGACCTGCAATCTCACCTGCTTCTTTAGTGGCTTGACGCTCAGCGTCATTGAAGTATGCAGGAACAGTAATAACAGCATCGGTAACAGGCTCACCTAGGTAAGTCTCTGCATCACGCTTTAGCTTTCCTAAGATACGAGCTGAGATCTCCTGAGGGGTGTATTTCTTACCGTCAACATCAAAGGTCCAGGTGGTACCCATGTGACGCTTCACAGAAGCAATCGTTCTGTCAACGTTTGTAACAGCCTGACGCTTAGCGGTCTCACCAACTAGCACCTCACCGTCTTTAGTGAAGGCAACTACCGACGGGGTAGTGCGGAA
>Ga0214921_10006273_pt1 | contig 16365 bp, 9 predicted proteins | sample LL1505_MetaG_FD_177992 | JGI IMG/M metagenome (GOLD analysis project Ga0214921, IMG submission 177992) | Freshwater microbial communities from Lake Lanier, Atlanta, Georgia, United States - LL-1505 | ecosystem: Environmental > Aquatic > Freshwater > Lake | place: USA: Georgia | collected 2015-05-28
CTAAATTTGGAGTAGACATTTTACCTTTTAATTTATTAGCGCAGTTTTTATCTGAATAATCACCCATTATTAAAATACTATCTTTTCCATATTTTAATTTAATATTTCTAATTAAAGTTGTTTCTGATTTCTTCTTATTTATATATGAATACCACTTATATTTTCTGAATATGTCTTCCTGATATTTCAATAATAAAATATTATTTAATCTATTTTTGTTACTTATAAATAATTTGAAAGTATCATATTTACATGTTTTTGAATTATAATTACTTAGTTCATTTTCAATATTACTAATTTCTTTTTTATCTCTATAGTTATGTAATAGTCTTTGATATTTTAATCTTTTAGTTGTATCTACATGCTGTTTATTACTATATCTAAATGTATTACCTTCTTTATCTTTCATATATAATAATACACGTTTACCTGGATCTATAACTACCCATTTATTAGTGTTTAACGCATGTAATTGATTATTATCTAAATCTTCTAAATAAGGAAATTCTATAAACTTCTTTTTCTTATTATCTCCTATAACTTTCTTTTGTTTGTCTTTAGATAACTTTTTAAACTCCATTTTTTCTTTATCTTTTTTTTGTTTATATTCTAATTTAAGTTTATCTAGTGCTTCTTTTTTCTTTTTGATTATTTCTGCTTTGTATTTTTCTTTATCTTCTTGTGTCATATCTTTGCATAATTCTTTACTTGAATTTCTTTTAGCTTTCATATTTGCCTTTTTATCTTTTGAAAGTTGAACTGAATCATTATGTATAAGTTGTATAGATACACCAAAACAATCAGTAGATATTCTATAATCAAATTGATAATGTTTCTGCTTAAATATTTGTAAATCTAATTTAAAATACGTTGACCATATATTATTTTTTTCATTTTCAATATTTTTAAAATATTTATTCTTATCTTTATCAATCATTAAATCTACTAATGTTGCTGTATCAATCGGTATATACTTAGGTATTATATCAGTTCTTAATGGAAAGAATTGAAATGATTTAACTTCTAATTGTTCCAATTCTAAACACATATAAATCATATATTTCAAATATTTTTGAGGATTACAATCTATATCATATTCATATGAATTTGTATATTCAACTGGAAATATATTTTTTCTATGCTTATTTATCCATTCATGATATCGTTCATTTGATGATAATGTATTATTTATTAAATCTTCTTTTACTTGATATAATTCCTGATTTAATTCTTTTCTTTTAGATACTTTTTCTTTCTTAGTTACTTTATCTAATATTTCATTATTGATTTTTCTATATGATGAATTAACAAATCTCTTAACATAACTAATAAAATTCCGTTTAACATTATTTTCTATATTAGTTATTATATCAGTTGTCATATATCCTAATATTTGTGATAAATTAGAACCATTTATTTTTGTCTCATAATTTAATGATTTATATATATCATTGTAGAATGATAAAAATTGTTCGTAATATTTTAAATTAGTCCCTTTTGGTTTAGGTCCTGCACTTGGTGGAACTAATGATTTCATTGCCATAGATATTATATCAGTAGTAATAATTGGTATTTCTTGATTATTATGATATTTGTTAAGAATCCATAATCTTAAGAATTGATAAGTATGTATTACAATTTGATGTGTCCTGTTAACGGCATCAAATATTATCTCCTGATTTAATTCAGGTTTAATAATAGATTTGAATGATGTTTTTACAGTTCGTAAAGGGTCGGGAGGTTTCTTTTGCGTAGTAGTTGCCATCTTATAGTTAGTAAGATAGAAACTCTTTAAATTGTTTTAAATATATATCTTAAATATATACAATATATTAATTTTAGAAAAAACGAAATAAATAAAATTGAAAATATAAATAATAGTAAATGCTAGATAATATAAAATAATAAAATGTCAAAAGAAATACCATTTGAAAAATCATTTGCTAGTCATGAAAAAGCTAAATATTGGAGTGATAAGAATTTGTTAAAATCTAATGAAGTATTTAAATCAACTAGAAATAAATATATATTTAATTGTAATATTTGTATGCATGAATTTATAAGTTCATTAAATAGTATTTCAAATGGAACATGGTGTCCTTATTGTAGAAATTTAAAATTATGTGATAATAATGAATGTAATTTATGTTTAACAAAATCTTTTGCAAGTAATAATAAAGCTATATATTGGAATGAAACTAAAAATATATATAAACCAAGAGATGTATTTAAATCTAGTGGAAAATCATATTATTTTATATGCCATATATGCAATCATGAATTATATATGAAATTAAATGATATTAATGCTGGTAATTGGTGTGGATATTGTTCAAGCAGAAAATTATGTAATAATATTGATTGCGTAGAATGCTTTAATAAATCATTTGCATCACATGAAAAAGCAATAAATTGGAGTGATGAAAATAAAATAAAACCACGGAATGTATTTAAAAATTCTAATTCCAAATTTGTATTTAATTGTAATATATGCGAACATATATTAATTATGCCTCTAAATGATATAAATAGTGGTAATTGGTGTATATATTGTGCAAATTTAAAATTATGTGATAATCAAGAATGTAAAAACTGTTTAGAAAAATCATTTGCTTCACATGAAACAGCTAAATATTGGAGTGATAAGAACGTATTAAAACCTAATGAAATAGTGAAAGGAACAAATAAAAAATTTTGGTTTAAATGTAATATATGTAATCATGAATTTGAGCAATATATAAGTGTTATTATTAGAGGCGGTTTTTGTTCTTATTGCAATGGTGATAAATTATGTGATAATCAAGAATGTAAAAGCTGTTTTGAAAAATCATTTGCATCACATGAAAAAGCAATATATTGGAGCAATAAAAATAAAGAAATACCAAGAAAAATATGTAAAAAGTCTTCAAAAAATAAATATATATTTGAATGTAATATATGTAATCATTTATTTGATAATGTATTGTCTGAAATAACACGGGGGTATTGGTGCCCTTATTGTTGTAATCCACCTAAAAAACTTTGCGATGATGAAGGTTGTAAAAAATGTTTTGATAAATCATTTGCATCAAGTGATAAATCTAAATTTTGGTGTATTGATAATAATATATCGCCAAGAAATGTATTTAAATCATCAAATAAAAAATTTATGTTTAAATGTGAAAAGCATCATGAATTTGATATACTATTAAATAATATAATGGCTGGTAAATGGTGTAGATATTGTGTTAATAAAACTGAACAAAAACTATTTGATAATTTACAACCTATTTATACTAATTTGATGCAACAATATAAGGTAGATTGGTGTAAATCCGATACTACTAAAAAGTGCTATCCATTTGATTTCATACTAGAAGAACAAAAAATAATAATTGAACTAGATGGTCGACAACATTTTGAACAAGTTAGTAATTGGGATAATCCAGAAAAGGTTCAAGAACGTGATAAATATAAAATGAAACAAGCCAATGATAATGAATATTCAGTAATACGTATTTTACAAGAAGACGTATATTATGATACTTATCAATGGTTAGAAGAATTAAAAGAAAATATAGCAAAATTAATAAGCGAAAATAAGGTTCAAAATATATTCATGTGTAAGGATAATGAATATTCAATATTTACCATATTATGAATGTTTTTCTTTCTGTCTTAAATAAGCTTTTCTTCGATATTCTTTTAATTTTTCCGGGTTTTCTTCTTTTAATTTTTTTAAATATTCCAGTCCTCTCTTTTTTACTTCATCCTTATGTTCTTCATAGTATTTTTTATGTGCATCACTATTTGTATATTTTTTTATTCTTTCTTCAGCTAATTTTAATTTATCTTCTAGTTCTAAAATTTTTTCTTTCAATTTATTATTTTCATCTAATAAATTATTATTATCATTCATTTTATATATTATTATATTCTAGAATATCTTTAAATATTTTAAACATTAATATAATCAAAACTATAAAGTATCCATATAAAAGATATAATTTATTATGTGCAATTAGCGCTAATAAAATTGTAGGTTGGAAATTATATAAAGATATTAAAGGTGGTATAAAAACAGATAATATAATTGAATTTTATAATGATAATATTAAAAACAAATATACTAATCATTTAATAATAATGGATAATGCAGTTACACATAGATCAACAAGAATAAAAGACCTAATAAAAAATAGTAATAATCATCTATTATATAGTGTTCCATATAATCCAGCTACTAATGCGATTGAAGAGTTTTTTAGTCAGTTAAAGCATTATATTTAAAAAGAAAGCCCTAATACCTATGATGATATAGTAAATGTTATTAAAAAAATAATAAAAACAAAAATTAATAAAATTCATCTAGCTAATTATCTAAAAAATAGTTTTAAAATTTATAACTAATATATTACAAAATATTATAAATAATTCTCATTTTTCTTTTCGGTCGGTGTAATAAATAATCCCAAAGATGTCAATAAGAAATCGGAATAATATTAATACATTGACAATTAATGCATTAGGCAGTTCTGATACACAAGGTAATGTATCAATTAATTATACTATTAAAATTCCACAAACATCAGAAACTACTAATAATGTACCAGATAATGCTAATGCGTGCATATATTTGAAAGATGTTAATAGTATTGCAAATAATGGAAGTGGTGATTTCTATCCTTTAAAAGTAGATAGTCTAGAATATGGATCTCCGTATCTTTACTTTAATAGTAATCTAGTTATTGATAGTTCTAATTTACTAAGTGAATTAGAAACTATATTGATTGATTATCCACTGGATTTATCAAATATTATTATCACGGGTGGATATATTAATTTCTTCAATGGTACTATTCCTAATACAAATCAGGGTCCAACTGGTGTAGGTTTACGTTATAGTTCAAATAATACAGTTCAATTTAAAAATTATAATACGGATTGGATTGATTTAGTGGATATAACAACACATGATGAATTTCGAGAATTAGTTGATGTAGATGTATATACTAATCCCCTCCAGAATAACCAATATATCATTTATGATGCAGGTTCTAATCTTTTTATAAATTCTAACTTAGCAATAAATAATGACCCTAATCCTACACTATCAAATGACTTAATTATCGGCACTAATTCTTTGGTATATTCTAGCAATACTAGTAATATTCTATTTGATAATACTAGCACTAGAAATACATTATTATCAGTAGTAAATAATACTACTACTACCGGGATTAGTAATTATTTAGAACTTAATAATTCTGATACCGAAAACGATCCGTCTCTAGTATGTAAAGGTAGTGATACCAATATTGGGTTAGATATTACAATGAAAGGTAGTGGTGATATGCGTCTTAATGCATCAACTGGAAATATCTATACTAATTCGGATTCTTTAGTCATTGGAGGGTTTATAAAAAATAGTGTTTATAGAACTAGTAGTAAAGTAGGAGGGTATATCCCAGATACTACTTGGAATATTCCAATTAATACAGATATGATAGTATTTGATTTTGTTAATTCATCTCAAACCGGCACATATTGGGCTAATGTTTGTGCTGGAATTGATGGCCAGAAACTTAATCTTATATTTAATAATAGGGGCTCTAATGTAATATCAGTATTAGCAGATTTTGGTTCAAATGGTGTTATTGTTGGAACAGGTTATAGTAATGGGTTAGTTTTTGAAACTACTGGTCAAAGTACAGCATTGGTGTATTTGGGTTATGGTATAGATGCATGGCAGGTATTGAATACCGGCTCTGCTATTTTCTAGTTGGTTTAAAATGCTAAAAAAATGGTTAAAAAATGGTAAAAAAATAATTATTAGATAAAAAATTGAATTATTTATATTTCAATGAGATTATAATATTTTCAATCCCAATTACATTTGTGGATTTGTTTGCGGAATTGTTTGCAGATTACTTTGATTATGGAGCAACAAGCACCTGTATCAGATCCATCACATTTGACAATGAAAGAGATACGTGAAACTGATAATCTATGGTATCACAATTCAGATAATGCTTATTATACTATTGATGTGATTATTGATAATGCATTGACAATTACACCTTCTAAAGAGGAACAATGTCCAGTATGTCTAGATAATTACAAAGATGGTGAAACTGCCATCAGTCTGAATAAGTGTGGTAGTGGTCATCATTTCCATAAGGATTGCATTAAAACAGCATTGCAAGCACAATCTAAGTGTCCATTTTGCAATACTTTTTACTATATTCCAAAGGGTACTCAACCTCCAGGGAAAATGGCTATTACTCTGCAACCATTCTTGTTGCCAGGTATGCAATATCGATTACCAAATGGTCAAATTAGTATTACTAATACTGTTTACATTTTACCACCAGATTATAATCTTCAGAATCCCGATATGCCATATGGTACTTATATGGTTGCATATATATTCCCATCTGGAATTCAGGGACAGGAACATCCAAATCCTGGTGTGCCTTATACCGGTACTACCAGACGCGCATTTATTCCTGGGACTAGTGATGGTCATCGGGTTTTGCAAAAGTTTTTGCGGGCATGGGATGCTCGTTTGTTGTTTAGGATTGGAATATCACTAACAACCGGGAAATCTAATTGCGTAATTTGGAATGGTATCCCACACAAGACAAATACTATCGGTGGTCCAGCACAATATGGATATCCAGACCCTAATTATATCACTATAGTTGAGGAAGCATTATCGGCTGTTGGTATCGAGTAATTCAATTATTTACAGAAACTACTTGATAGTTTTTTTATTAGTTTTTTTTTTTTATTTTTATAAGTATAGTATAGGTAATATGTCATATTTTAATTCTCCCTTAAATATTCCAAAGGGAAATGATATTACATTTAATGCACTTAATAGTAATTCTGTAATTATTACTAGTAATGATAATACATTAAGTAATTTTACATTAGTATTACCATCACAATTAGGTACACCAGGACAGCTATTAAATTTATCTAGTGTATCCGGTAATGTTGGATATTTAGAATTCTCTGATAGTTTAACCGGATTATCTGGATTAAGTGGATTAACTAGTGGTACAGGTTCAACCGGTCCTACGGGTTCAACGGGTTCAACCGGTCCTACGGGTTCAACGGGTTCTACGGGTATGACTGGTGCTACTGGTTCAATAGCAGTAAATGTATCAACAAATAATATTTTAATAAGTGCTGGTACTGGAATTGGTCCAACTGGGTCAAATCTTCTTAAATATATACAACATCCTGTTATACCAACAAATGAACTTATTCAAGGTGGAACTGCATTATCATTTATAAATAGTCTTTATAATCCGGTTGCGATGACAATAGGTTTCGATGATAATACACACGTACCCGGACATATTATCGTAGGACAGAATACTGCAAATAAAGGAAGGACAAATTTAACTGTTAGTAATGATATTGCATCATGGAATGGATTAGGATATATTAATTATTCTAGTAGTATGTTTATTAACGGTAGCAATATTCAACCCCAAATTTTAGATTCTTATAGCAATCTAAATAACGTAGCAGTTATAAATTCAACCAGTAGCGATCTTATTTTACAATCTACAAATGCAGGTGTTGGTATTGCATTCTCAGGGGGAACTCACGCCCATTATTTCAATTCTAATGGTGCCCTTATACTTAATTCAACCGTTCCAAATTCAATTAGTAGCGGAACCGCTGGTAATACTGGCTATGCACTATTTAGTCAAGGACCAAACCAACCTTTAGCTTGGGTTGATATTGCTACATATATTAGTGCAAGTGGTACGACTGGACCAACAGGTATGACTGGTGCAACTGGTCCTACTGGTGATACTGGTCCTACTGGTCCTTCAGGTGATACTGGTGATACTGGTCCTTCAGGTGATACTGGTCCTTCAGGTGATACTGGTCCTACTGGTGATACTGGTGATACTGGTCCTACTGGTCCTACTGGTCCTACTGGTGATACTGGTCCTACTGGTGATACTGGTGATACTGGTCCTACTGGTGATACTGGTGATACCGGTAATACTGGGCCTACTGGTGATACCGGTAATACTGGGCCTACTGGTGATACCGGTAATACTGGGCCTACTGGTGATACCGGTAATACTGGGCCTACTGGTGATACTGGTGCCACAGGTATGACAGGTCCAACAGGTCCGCAAGGTATAAATGGTGTTTCTAGTGGTTTAGTATTATTTTTGGATGGTCCAACAACGACATCTATACCTGCAACCGATACATTATTATTAATACCTAATGCAGGAAGTGCTACAAATATATCACATGCTGCTAGTGGTGTTAATGATGTATTAATAGGAACATTTACCACACCTCAGAATAGTTTAACATCGACTGTAGTTGTTCCAGGTTTATGGACTAGTTATTTATATGCATCTGCTACTACATTAAATGCAATATCATATTATTTTAAAGTAGATGAAGTTGATAGTACTGATACAACTGTATTGCAAAATATTATAAATGGTGTAGGTAATACAACTGCAATTGGAACATCTATAGATATATGTATATCGCAAATATATGGAACTGCAAAATCTCTAGCATCTCTTTCTAGCCGATTGCGACTTTCTATATATGCAAATTATACTAGCGGACCCAGTAAAACTTTAAGGATATATATGCGAAACGGTAATGCATCTAATTTAATTACTACATTAGTCGCTAACTTAGGTCCAACTGGTAATACAGGTCCAACGGGTATGACGGGTCCAACGGGTAATACAGGTCCAACGGGTAATACAGGTCCAACGGGTAATACGGGACCAACTGGTAATACGGGACCAACGGGTAATACAGGTCCAACGGGTAATACTGGTCCGACGGGTAATACTGGTCCGACGGGTAATACTGGTCCGACGGGTAATACGGGACCAACTGGTATGACTGGACCAACTGGAATGACGGGTCCAACTGGTTTTGGACAAGATATTTCAGATGTATTGGCTAATTTTGGTATTGCAATGAATAATTGGCCATCTACTTTTACACAAAATACTTCTGCGCCATCAAATACGTGGAGGTCTATAAATATATCGGCATCTGGTCAATATCAAACTGCTGTAGCATATAATAGTAAAATATATACATCTAATAATTACGGTATTACTTGGACACAAATAACAGGTTCATCATCTGCAAGATATGTTAGTGTTAGTATTTCATCTTCAGGTAAATATCAAACAACAGTCGATGATGTAGGAAATTATTATATATCCTATAATTATGGACAAGTATGGGGTCAAACCGGTGGTGCTACATCAGCAAATGCATCAGTTAGTGTTTCATCATCAGGTCAATATCAGAGTATTACAATACTTGGAGATGGCATTTACGCCAGCAACAATTACGGAGATCCTTATTTTGATTTAGTTAATCTAGGTAGTTCATATAATACTAATGGACGAGGGATAAGTGTATCAGAATCTGGAAAATATCAAATTGCATTTGCAACATTTACTTTACCTGCAACAACTTATTATATATTTTGCTCATCAGATTATGGTAATAATTGGTCTCAAAATGGAAGTGCGCCGGCATCTGCAAATTGGTATTCATCAACAATTTCTGCATCAGGGCAGTATCAAACAGCATGTATTTATGGAGGAAGTATATATACATCAATTGATTATGGTAAAACCTGGACACAAAATACATCGGCTCCTGGTTCATCAAACTGGTCTTCTGTAAGTTTATCAGCAACAGGACAATATCAAGTAGCTTGTATATATGGTGGTAATATTTATACTTCGTCAGATTATGGTAATATATGGAGTGCAAATACTTCAGCCGGTTCTAGAAATTGGAATTCAATTAGTATATCAGCATCCGGGCAATATATATCTGCAGTTGTTAATAGTGGAGGATATATCTATACAAGTAGTTTTAATCTAACACCAACCGGACCAACGGGACCAACTGGTATGACGGGTCCAACTGGTTCTTCTGCAGCAACTAGTGGATTATTGAAATATATTTATCAAGTTGCTGAAAGTTATCCTTCGGGTACAGGTGCTGCAAATCCTGCACTTCTAGATATTTTTGGAAGTCCAACCATATCTGGCTTTTCATCTTCTACTACAACACGCATTGTTAGAGTATCATTTGTTTTATATATTACTGCGCAAACCGCAGCAAATACTATTGGATTATATGTAAATAATGTTTTACAAGGTTCGACTATTAATTATACATCTTCAGCAAATGGTTTTTTTGAACCATTAAGTTGTATATTTAGATATACGTCAAATAATACATCAGAAACAGTAACAATAAAATGTTTACCATCACCATTTGGAACTCTTTCATATACAACAGGTTCATTTAGAAACATGGAAATAAATGAAGTACAACTATAATAAATAATAAATAATATTTCAATTATTTTTATCACATTTTATAACAGTAATAAATAACCACCATAAATAACAATGGCGTTATTCAATAATTTTTCTATTAGTGATTGTATCACCAATACCCCAAAAATCTATGTTAACTTCTCCACTACAAGCAATCAACCCAATCAACCCAATCAACCCAATCAACCCAATAATACAGATAACAACGTTATCATCGGTCATAATTCCTACAATGCACTTTCCAATGGATATGTAAATTGTACCATAATCGGTAATGATGCTCGGTGTACTGCAAACGCACAAGTCCAACTCGGTTCTAGCATAGCCAATATTTATTCATTTGGTGGTATACAAAATATTTCCGATATAAGGGATAAAACGGATATTCGGGATATAACACTTGGTCTCGATTTCATTAGTCAATTACACCCAGTTGATTACAAATGGAATTGCCGAAGTGATTACGTTGTCCCGACCGGGGAAACTGAAATCGCGAATGGCATACGTGTTCCCATCGTGCAAGAATTACCCAATGACGGTTCTAAAACCCGCACCCGATATCATCATGGTCTTATTGCACAAGAAGTTAAACAAGTAATGGATGCAAAATCAGTGGATTTCGGCGGGTTTCAAGACCACTCAATTAAAGGCGGTCAAGAACAACTCACAATCGCATATACGGAACTTATTGCACCAATGATTAAAGCTATTCAGGAATTGAAAGCGGAAGTAGATACACTAAAACAACGGGTTTCTGCATTGGAAAATAAGTAATCTGGGAATAATTTATCTAGCAACACTAATTATTTTACATCTGCTAGAAAGAATAAAATGAAAATGAAAATAAAAAATAATAAAAATAATGTTTAATATTATCCGAACATTCTAGCACATAAACTTTTTTAGCTTATAAACTTATTTAATTTTCCAAGTTTTATTTAATCACAACATCTAGAATACATATTCCAAAATACATACTCTAAAACATTTCCATTTCCACTTTAAACTTATCATACACTCCAATAGTTGGCTCTCTATCCCATTTACTATAAGACACAATAATCCGGGTTTCCTCCACAATTAAACCTAGAGAATACTCAATCTTTTCACCCTCATATTTAAATAAATTAGACCATCGTTTAATTTTCATATTGGCCTTATCAAATACAGCAAAGAAATGATAATATTCCCGTGGTTGGCAATATTCCACTACATGGCAAATGAACCATACCTCATTCTGGAATTCATATCCATTAGATGAACCACGAGCGTGTCGGAAAAACTCCGGCATTTCTTTCTGTTCTTTAACTTCTAGAAACAAATCTGGTTTGTCATCAACCCCCTTATCACGTTTTATGATTTTTCCTATAGTTAGGGGGAACCATTGATAAATGACATAATTTTCCCTATAAAATACCCAATTCTTTTCACAACCCTTATTCCATTGTGTTTCCACCACAGTATAATTCATTTCATGATTATGTCCTTCTGATTGCATATCTAATTCACCATAACCAATAGAAATATTACCGGTTCGCGGACTTTGTACCGTACCCATAAATGCAAGACATGAAACCGTAGTATTACCTTCATCACATCCGTAAGAATATGGTTTCAAATCCTCAATACCTACATAACGCATATTATTTGAACCGGGGATTAGTACTATTGGCGTTTTTTCTGGATTAATATTAAGGTTATCATCCAACTCATAAATTTTATTTACTGTTGCAATTTTACCATCATCCACTGGAAAATGATATGACCCATTGGCATTGATATTATAATTTATCATCCGAATATTCATCATATACTTATTATCTATTTTGAAAATACAAGGATTTGAACCATTCATTTCATATGAAGTCCCACAAATATCAATTATTTCCTTAATAGGGAAACCCCCAATCTTATGAGTTAAGAATTGTGTGAGTTTAGGTGTACAGAATTTATAATTACTTAGTAGATTATCGTATTTGCCAGGTAATTTAGTCATCAGTTTGCATAATAGTTTATGTAAATTGGGATAATTATTGTAATATCCTAGAATACTGAGTTCATAATCAAAACCGGTTTCATATACATCATTATGAATAAATAGCGAATCATTTTTAGGATATGGAATACTTTTACCTAACATACAAAACACCATCCCTATCTTAGTTTTACCTTTTTCACGATAATATTTAGTAATCTCATAAATAGTTTCTGCACGGGCAGAATGGGTATTATAACCATTCATCCAAGTACAAACCGCTAGTTCTTCTTGCTTAATAGTCATATAAGCGTGTCCTAGATTAAGATGTGCATAAAATACTTCTTCATGCCAACCTCCCAACTCAATCCGCTTACGATAATATGGTATACTCTCTTCATGACGCCCAGTATTAAAATATGAATTTGCTAAATAAAAATAATAACGTCCAGATAAGGCACTATTAACTGGTTCTTCTGCAATACCTTGTTTTAGGAGTCGAATATCACGTTCAAACTTATCGGTTTTACAACCACCATCACCAATATCGGAAATCCAAATACTATCTAGCTTTTCAGTATGTGTTCCTTGCGGTAGGTCATAATATTCATGAGTGGGACCAACACACTTAGCATCAATATCTAGCCGGATAAGGCGAGTATTATGATAAGATAATGAACCACCACGTTGAATAATTAAATATGCCCCAGCATTAAGTAATTGCTTATCGAATGTGGGTTCAATCTTAAAAATCATATCAGCATCTAGGAGTAATGCATAAGTTGCTTTTCCTTTCGCAGCACAGAAGGCAAACGTACGATTATAGCCAAAATTCTTAAATGGTTCAGTAATTACCTCACCGGGGATATTATGTTCTTTGAAGAATTTAGTGATAATATTGGGTGTATCGTCAGTGGAACCAGTATCGCAGATTAGGTAGGTGTCAATGATGGGTAGGACAGATTCTAGGAGACGGGTTATGATGCGGGATTCGTTCTTAACAATCATATTAAGACATAGTGATACAGGTTCAGGCATTTTCTATGTAGTTAGTGTGAATGTTATTCTGGAAGATGTTATTTTTGATAAACTTGGTAAATAATTATAATAAAATGTTTAAGTTGTTAAGTTAGGAAATATTTTGTGTTGCCAGAATAAAATATTATTCAAAATATTGTCTTAATATAAATTAGATAATAGATAATACTAGAAATGAAATTACCTACTCTAGATAGTGTCAAAAAAATAAACGTGAAAGATACTAAAACTATTACAATTCTTATTATAGTAGTTATAGTGTTATTTGCAATTATATATGTATGGCAAAATAAGAAAAATGTAAAAGAAGGCTTTGCGCAATATAACGTAAATGATGGTGATTTAGTAGTATTACCAAATTTAGATAGTGTTATGGTGGATAAAATAGGTGATAAAACATATCAAAAATTACCAGATGCATTAAATATGTTAATTGATAACAGAAATGCAACAGCATTAAGCAATACTTATGCAAAAGCTAGTGATTTAACCAACACTAATATAAATCTTTCATCAAATGCATCATCATTATTAACTACAATCAATAGTATGAATGCATTAAGCACTAGATTAACTAATGATTTATCTATTATGAATAGTATAATAAGTTCCAATGTTGCTTTAGTAAATAATAATTTAACATCAAATGTAGCATTAATGACTGGATTAGTTAATAATGCACCACCAGCTTTAACAGTAGTGGCATATTATGGTAGTACAGCTCCTATGGGATGGCAATTATGTGATGGTTTGCCACTAATGTCTATGGATACACCAGCACAACAAGTATTTTATACAATAGGTACTTCTGTAAAAGCATTAAATACACCAAATTTACTAGGACGTTTTATTCTAGGTGCTACAACAAATATTAATGCAACCGCACAAATACCATCTAATATTGCATTACGTAATGATGTAGGTGCAATTGGTGGTGAAGAAAAAGTTAAATTAGATATTAAAGAAATACCAGCACATTCACACTCAGCATCTAAATCATATATGGGTTCTGACCCTGTTGGAGATTGGAATACATATACTGATTTAAGAAGTACCCATGGATGGAATGGTGGTGCGCGTATAACATATACTAACAATACTGGTGGTGACTCATCTCTAATACAAATTCAAGACCCGAATTTTCCTAATGATACTACTAAGAAAATTAATGATACTAAACCACATAATAATATGCCACCCTATTACTCATTAATTTATATTATTAAAAAACCTTTACGTGGTGGGAATGCAAATGCAGTTCAACAACCATCTCCTTTATTTACAAATTAAACATACTAGCATTGTGGTCGCCATAATACCATTCCAAACCTTGAAATCCTTTTTTCCAAATTCTAAACCAAATATTTACTTCAAATATTAATTTTTTCTCTTCCTCTAGAATACATCTCAATTCCTGTTTTACTTGTTTTTCAAATTCTAGCAACTTATCCTTATAACCTATAAAAAATCCACCACAGAAATACCATTTTACTCTCATAAAATCGCCATAACTATCATATGGATTAAGTGGCCAACAGCCAGGTATTTTTATTGTATTTAGTTTTATCTTATCTAATAGATTAGGAATATTACAGATTGTATTAGTAAATTCATTATCATTCTGGAATATCTTCGAAATCCCAAAGTCTATCCATCCATAGATATTATCAGTTTCAGAATTTAATTCTATAGCTTTTTTAATAAATTCCGTTTTTGCAATCTGAATTATATGAAATACTGCGGTATCCTTTTCTGGATTTGGTGAAAGAATTGAAATCTCTCCATCACGTATCCCAGAACATATTCTAGTATAATATTGATATATTTCCATATCCTGTAATTTAATTGGAATTAATTGAGTATATTCATTTTCCATAAATTCATCAATATAATCTACATCAATAAATATAATTTTCTTAATAGGTAAATTAATTAACTTTTGACCACGTTCTTTGTAGATTGGAAATGTTTGTACACGCTTTGTATTATGCTCTATTGATTCTATATTAATATATCCAGATACTAATATCATTTATCCAATCAGATTATTGATTTTTATATTTCAATTTCTATTTCTATTTACATGCAATAATTTTTTCTAATATATATTTTTATATTTTTTATATTTTTTGTATCTCTAGAATAACAACTTAAAGCTTATAAGTAAAATGTAATGTAAATTATTATTATATATATAAATTATTATCTATTTTATAATGAACCAGTTAGAATTAATAGTTGATGCAGTTAGAAAATTTCTACTGCGAAATAAGGTTAAAATCCTGATAGGTACTCCTTGTTTCGGTGGAATGCTTCATAATGGTTATTTCCAAAGTATGCTAGAATTAAGCTCTAATTTTACTAAACTAGGAATTCCTTATGAAGTCATCACTATTGGTAATGAAAGCCTAATCCAGCGTGCCCGTAATGGTATTGTAGCTAAATTTATGTCAGATAATACTGCAACCCATTTAATGTTTATTGATGCGGATATTACATTTTCTTGGATTAGTATAGTTAAATTACTGTTAGGTAATAAGGAATTAAGCGGTGGATGTTATCCAAAGAAGTGTTTTAATTGGGATAAGATTAAACATTTTAACCAGAAAACTCCTAATTTAAAGGAAGATGAATTAATGGCTAAATCGCTAGATTATGTATTTAATCCTATTTATCACAAAGAAGGCGCTAATGTAGTAATTCGGTTAGAAAATGGTATGGCGCAAGTAAAAGATATTGGTACCGGATTTATGATGATTCAAAAATCAGTAATTCGCAAGATGATGACCAAATATCCCGAAACCAAGTATAAGAATAATGTTGCAGGTTATGGACAAGGTAATATGAATGAATATTTCTATTCTTTGTTTGATTGTTGTATTGATCCTGTATCCCGGGTATATCTAAGTGAAGATTATTTGTTTTGTAAGCGTTGGATTGATATTGGGGGTGAATTATGGCTAGATGTTAATACTAATCTTAATCATA
>Ga0214921_10006274_pt1 | contig 16364 bp, 12 predicted proteins | sample LL1505_MetaG_FD_177992 | JGI IMG/M metagenome (GOLD analysis project Ga0214921, IMG submission 177992) | Freshwater microbial communities from Lake Lanier, Atlanta, Georgia, United States - LL-1505 | ecosystem: Environmental > Aquatic > Freshwater > Lake | place: USA: Georgia | collected...
CCCGGTGCGTGGCCACCGCGTGCATATCCAGTTCAAGGCCGAGGCCACGGGGGTGCAGGCGCATTCCTCCACCGGCCAGGGCAGCAATGCCAATTGGGCGATGATCCCCTTCCTGGCCGAGATGAAGGCGGTGTTCGAACGCCTCCGCAGCGACCCCACCCTGCAGGATACGAATTACGACCCGCCCTTCAGCGATTTTAACCTGGTGCTGGACAATCACGGCACGGCCAATAACGTCACCGTCGCGCTCGCCACCGCCCACATCAAATTCCGCTACAGCCACGGCGTGGACCCGCAGCCCATCCTTGATGCCGTGCGCAGCGCCGCCCGCCGCGCCGGGCTGAGCCTGACCGAGGCGCGCGAGGGTGCGCCACCCGAATTGGCCCTCGACCACCCGCTGGTCGCCCTCGCCGTGCGCCACACCAACCAGCCGGCCACCACAGCGCCCTACGGCACCGATGCCAGCGAATTGCAGGGCCTGGCACCCTGCGTCGTGCTTGGCCCGGGCAGCATCGCCACCGCGCATACGCCGCATGAATGCGTGGCACTGGCCGATCTGGAAGCGGCATGCGAGCTTTTCGGCAGAATAATCGCCGCTGAATAGGGAAACGCCCATGATCGACTTCACCTCGCTGGATCCGCTGATCCGGCCGCGCTCCATTGCCATCATCGGCGCCTCGGATGACCGCACGCGCATCGGCGGGCGGCCCATCGCCTATATGCAGAACCAGAATTTCCAGGGCGCCATCTACCCGGTGAACCCCAAGCGCGATGTGATCCAGGGCATTCCCGCCTTCGCCGATATCGCATCCCTACCGGCCACGCCGGATGTAGGCCTCATCGCCGTGGCAGGTGACGCCGCGATGGAAGCGGTGGAGGCGCTGGGCCAGCGCGGCTGCAAGGGCATCATCATGTTCACCGCCGGTTTCGCCGAGATGGACGAGGCCGGCGCCGCCAAGCAGGAAGAACTGGTCAAGATCGTGCGCCGCTATGGCATGCGCATGCTCGGCCCCAATTGCCTGGGCCTGTTCAATGCTGCCATCGGCTTCTACCCCATCTTCTCCTCCAGCTTCGAGACCGGCTGGCCACTGGCCGGGCGCATCGGCATTGCCTCGCAATCGGGCGCCTATGGCACCCATGTCTATTCCGTGGCGCGCAACCGCTTTTTGGGCACGCCGGTCTGCGTCACCACCGGCAATGAGGCAGATGTGTCGCTGGGCGATGTGCTGGGCTGGATGGCCGGCGCGCCGGAGGTGGATGTGATCTGCGCCTATGCCGAGGGCATTCGTGAAAGCGAGAAATTCCTCGCCGCGCTGGACCTCGCCCGCCGCAACCGCAAACCCATCGTGATGATGAAGGTCGGCCGCTCCGCCCTGGGTGGCGAGGCTGCGAAATCCCACACCGCCTCCATCGCTGGCGATGACGCGGTGACCGAGGCGGTGCTGCGCGAATTCGGCGTGCTGCGCGCCCGCACCACCGAAGAGGCGCTCGACATCGCCTATGCCGCCACCAAGCGCATCTACCCAGTGCACAACACGCTGGGCGTACTGACGGTGAGCGGCGGCGCGGGCGTGCTGATCTCCGACGCCGCCGATGCGCTGGGCTTTGCCATGCCCGCCATGCCGGAGGCGGCACAGGCCAGGCTCAAGGAAAAAATCTCCTTCTGCGCCCCGCGCAACCCGGTGGATTGCACGGCGCAAACCTTCAATCAGCCGGCCATGATCGGCGAATTCGCCGAAAGCATTGCGGTGGATGGCGGCTATACCTCCATTCTGGGCTTCTTCACCCAGGCCGGCGGCAGCCAATCCATGGGCCCGCATATCCGCGCCCAGATGACGCGGGTGATGCGCGAACACCCAGACCGGCTGTGGTGCATGAGCGTGATCGCGCCGCCGGAGATGGTACAGGAATACCAAACCGACGGCTTCCTGGTCTTCGAGGACCCAACGCGCGCGGTGACGGCCCTGCATGCGATGGAATTCTACGGCCAGGCCTTTGCCGCCGAAGCCTCGGCCCCGCCTGCCCTGCTGCAGGTGACGCTGCCGGCCGAAAGCCCGAGCGAGGCCGAAGCCAAGCGCATCCTGGCCGAAGCCGGCGTGCCCGCAGTGCCCGAGGCGGCCTGCGCCGATGCCGAAACCGCGGTCCGCGCGGCCGAAAGCTTCGGCTTCCCCGTGGTGATGAAAATCCTCTCGCCCGATATCCTGCACAAATCCGAAATCGGCGGCGTGATTCTGGACGTGGCCGATGCCGCCGCCGTGCGCGCCAATTTCGCCACCCTGATCGCGCGTGGCACGCCGCATGGCCGCATCGAGGGCGTGCTGGTCGCCAAGCAGATCAAGGGCGGCACGGAAATGGCCATGGGCATCGTCAATGACCTGGTCTTCGGTCCCATCGCCATGGTCGGGCTGGGCGGTATCTTTATCGAGGTGCTGAAGGATGTCGCCTTCCGCCGCTGCCCCTTCGGCCCGGCCGAGGCGGAGGTGATGATCCGTTCGCTGAAGGGTTTTTCCCTGCTCGACGGCGCCCGCGGCCGCCCGAAGGCAGATCTGGCGGCGCTGGCCGGCACGCTGTCCAAACTCAGCGCCTTCGCCACCGCCGCCGGGCCGCGATTGGAGGCGGTGGACATCAACCCGGTCTTCGCGATGCCCGATGGTTGTTTTGCTGCTGATGCTGTTCTGACAGTAACCTAATCAGGTGCAGAATTAGATTTTCTCCTGAAGTAAAATTTACGGTTTTTGAGTAAATTTCTGTTGTTTTTCTGGCACAACCCAGCAGGCATTGTGCCACACATGCTGTTGTGTATTGCAGTGTCCTGCTGTTTTCACGTCTCTAAACGGTATAGCGCAGATGGCGCGTGGCTATTGGTGGCGCCGCCAAGCGTTTATTAAGGAGACGAAACGTGACATTCAGAACCTCCCTTATGGCAGCCACGATGCTGGCATTGCCGGCCCTCGCCCAGGCGCAACCTGTCAGTGGTATCTATATCGGTGCCGGTGCTGGCGGCACTTGGCGGGACAAGATTTCCGAACGCGCTGCCAATGGCACCCAGCTGAGCATCAGCACCGAGGCCGGCTTCATCGGCGTGGGCTCGGTCGGCTACGCTTTCCGCAATGGCATTCGCATCGAGTTGGAAGGCAATTACCGCTCCAACCCCGTAGGCACCAGCGTGGTGACGCTGCCCAATGGCGCCCAGGGCAGCAGCTCGTCAGGCCGCATCAGCACCTATGGCGGCATGGCCAATCTCCTCTATGATTTCAACCTCGCTTCTTTCGGCGTGCCATATCTCTCGCCCTATATCGGTGCTGGTATCGGCTACAACGTGACCGATGTCAGCCGCATCAGTGGCCGCACGAATGCGGGCGCGCTGCTGACGACCCACAATGTGTCCACCAATAATGGTAGCTTCGCCTATCAGGCGATTGCCGGCCTTTCATTCGGCCTTGGCCAATATGTGCCAGGCCTGGCCCTGACGCTTGAGTATCGCTACTTTGCGACGACCTCATCCGAGATCCGGCTGACAAGCGCGAATGGGACCACCGTCACGCGCACCAACTACACGCCGAATGATACCAATCACTCAGCCCTGCTCGGTTTGCGTTACACCTTTGGTGTCACCCCACCGCCACCGCCGCCCGCACCAGTGCCCGCCCCAGTGGTCCAAACCGTCGCCCGCACCTATCTGGTGTTCTTCGACTGGAACCGCGCCGACCTGACCGACCGGGCCCGCCAGATCATCGCCGAAGCGGCATCCTCCCGCACCACCGTGCGCTCGACCCGCATCGAAGTCTCCGGCCATGCCGACCGCTCGGGCTCTGACGCCTACAATCAGGCGCTTTCCATGCGCCGCGCCGAAGCCGTTGCTGGCGAACTCACCCGCCGCGGCGTGCCGCGCGCCGAAATGGTCATCCAGGCCTTCGGCGAAAGCCGCCCTCTGGTGCCCACCGCCGATGGCGTGCGCGAGCCGCAGAACCGCCGTGTCGAAATCGTTCTGAAGTAAGGCGCCTGACATGCCGTGGCGTGGCGCAACAGCGCCCGCCACGGTTTGCAACGCAGGGCCTTCGGATCAGGCTCCGCATCGCGGGGTCACAACAACGCCTCGGCAATCTGCGGCCAGGGCGCGGCTGCCCCGCGATTTGGCGGCTCACCCACAATGTCCAAGGCCGAGCCCAGCAGTGGCTGAAACTGCTACGTCCCCGCACCACAAAACATATCAAAGCATGTAAAAGCCCATTCTGCTCTGTGTATTTTTGCGGTCAATTGATGAACGATGATTCATCACAACACATTGAATCTCGCGAAATCGCAATGTCTCGCCAATCGATGTCATATTCTTTAGGATATAATTCAAAATTATCGAGAATAAATCAGGTGTTCTCGAACACTATCTTGCCGTGAAACCCATTGCCCAAAAATATAATATGCAAGAACATTCCGAATCAAATATTTCTAATATCACGCTGTATTTTATATTGAATTGGTTCTATTTTTTTATAATGCCCCTGCACTTGTGAACAATACAATGTGGGATGAGTGCTGCCGCCGGCGTCGCCATCCCGCATCCAGCACTGACGACGTCACAACCATTGATCCAAATAGGAGAGACGGCGTGAACGTCAGAACCATTCCCATCGCAGCCCTCATTCTGAGCCTGCCGGCTATCGTCCAGGCCCAGCCCATCAGCGGCGTCTATATAGGTGCAGGCGCTGGCGCCGCGTGGCGCGAACAGATCACCGAAACCACCGCCAATGGCACCCGCATGACCATCAGCGGCGGGACCGGCTTCGTCGGCGTGGCCTCGCTCGGCTATGCCTTCAGCAACGGAATTCGCCTCGAAGTGGAAGGCAATTACCGCACAGGCCCCATCGGCACCACCGCGGTCACACTGCCCAACGGCATGCGCTTCAGCAGCACCTCAGGCCGCATGATCCACTATGGTGGGATGGCCAATGCCCTCTATGAGGCCAGCCTCGCCTCCCTCGGCGCGCCGGCCATCTCGCCCTATATCGGCGTGGGCATCGGCTATGGCGTAACCGATTTCAGCCGCGCCAGCAGCCCCAGCCGTGCCGGCATGCGGCTGACGGCGGCGACCCTCTCCGGCAATAGCGGCAGCTTGGCCTATCAAGCGATCGGCGGCCTGTCCTTCAGCCTCGCCCAATACGTGCCAGGCCTCGCGGTCACGCTTGAGTATCGCTATCATGTGGTCACCGGCAGCGCGCCCTCGCGCAACAGCTATACCCCGGATAGCGCCAATCATTCCGCGCTGCTCGGCCTGCGCTACACCTTCGGCGTGACCCCCCCGCCGCCCACGCCGTCCCCCGTGCCGGCACCAGTGGCCCAGCAGGTCGCCCGCACTTATCTGGTCTTCTTCGACTGGAACCGCGCCGACCTGACCGACCGCGCCCGCCAAATCCTCGCCGACGCCGCCTCCGCCCGCACCACCCTGGGCTCGACCCGGATCGAAATCGGCGGTCATGCCGACCGTTCGGGCTCTGACGCCTATAATCAGGCGCTCTCCATGCGCCGCGCTGACGCCGTCGCTGCCGAGTTGACCCGCAATGGCGTGCCGCGCGCGGACATGGTCATCCAGGCCTTCGGCGAAACCCGTCCGCTGGTGCCCACCGCCGATGGCGTGCGCGAGCCACAGAACCGCCGCGTGGAAATCATCCTCCGTTAGGCTGCATCACTGTCTGCGGGTCGACGCAGTTCACTCCAATCACCCTCTGGACCCATTGCCAGAGGGGCTTCCTCTGACGGCGAGGGCACCAGCCGCGTCATCATGGCGACAATATTTGGTCCGCGCCTGACACCCGACAGCGACCGGGCAACGGCCAAAGATGTCACACTAGGGGAAAAGTGGTGCATTTTAGACACAGAAGGGAGGGTTTCCCCATCACGACGCCAGTTTTGTCGCGCCAGATATTGACCCTCACCGCGATGTGACCGAAACCGATTGTCAGTGAAGCCGGTAGTCCATTCTTCCGGTGCCCAACAAGGAGACAAGGCGTGAATTTCAAAACCTCCCTCATGGCTGCCACGATGCTGGCACTGCCGGTCCTCGCCCAGGCTCAGCCTGTCAACGGCATTTATGTCGGCGCCGGCGCCGGTGTTAACATGCCCAACGACATCAGCAAGACCTTCAGCGTGCCGGCTGGTCTGCCCTCGTCCTTCACCGCGCCGAACGGCACCGTGATCACGCCGTCCACCGCCACTCGGCCGCGCGCGAATGTGAGCTTCATTAACGGCTTCACTGGCGTCGGCTCCATCGGTTATGGCTTCGGCAACGGCATCCGCCTCGAAATCGAAGGCAACTATCGCTCGAACCCGGTGAACCGCGCCACGCTGACCCTGCCGAATGGCGGCAGCATCAGCAACTCGACCGGCCGCGCGATCTATTATGGCGGCATGGCCAATGCCTTGTATGACTTCAACCTCGCCTCCTTCGGCGTGCCGACGGTTTCTCCGTACATCGGCGCCGGTGTTGGCTTCGGCACCGCGCAGCTCCGCGGCGTCTCCAACCGCGTTGTGACCCCGTCCGTGACCCAGCTCGGCACCGTGACGGCCAACAACTCCAGCCTGGCCGTTCAGGGCATCGCCGGTGTGGCCTTCGGCCTCGGCCAGTTCGTCCCCGGCTTGGCGCTGACGCTCGAGTATCGCTACTACACGACCGTCCAGACCAGCATCGAGCTGAAGTCCTCCTCCACGGGCACCTCCAACACCCGCACCAGCTCTGACATCCAGGCTGCCAACCAGTCCGTCATGGCTGGCATTCGCTACGCCTTCGGTGCCGCGCCGGCCCCCGTTGCCGCCCCGGCTCCTGCTGCTCCGGTCCAGACCGTCGCCCGCACCTACCTGGTGTTCTTCGACTGGAACCGCGCTGACCTGACCGACCGCGCCCGCCAGATCATCGCCGAAGCGGCCACCGCTCGCACCACCGTGCGCTCGACCCGCATCGAAGTGTCCGGCCATGCCGACCGCTCGGGCTCTGACGCCTACAACCAGGCGCTCTCCATGCGCCGCGCTGAAGCCGTCGCTGCCGAGCTGACCCGTCGTGGCGTGCCGCGCGCCGAAATGGTCATCCAGGCCTTCGGCGAAAGCCGCCCGCTGGTTCCGACTGCCGATGGCGTGCGCGAGCCGCAGAACCGCCGCGTGGAAATCGTCCTGAAGTAATCAGGCCGAACCATTCGGTTCTCATTGGAAAGGCCGCCTTCGGGCGGCCTTTTCTTTGTCTGCGGCGTGCCCGGCTTGGCGTGTGACTTAGAAATGGCACCCAACACCATTACGCCGGCGGTGTGGTACGGGCCTGCTGTCGCGTTGACCTGACCATCCGCGCTTACCCCCCATCAACCTCAAGGCTTCGTCACTAAAAGCGCCCTCCCTCTCATAAATCGGCTGGTTGAGGCCTCACACAGGCACGCCAGAGCCCAAATTGTTGCTTTTGAGTATCACTGCATGATCACTAATTCGTGTGGCATTGACCTGAGCCTGCCACTGCGTGATCCATGCACTCCACAAGGCGACGGCGGGGCGTGCCCGCGGCCGGCAAGGAGGTTTGTTATGACGCTCAAAAATGGCCTGATGGTGGCCACAATCCTGGCTCTCCCCGCCCTGGCGCAGGCTCAACCGGTGAACGGCATTTATGTCGGTGCAGGCGCGGGCGGCAACTGGCGCACCAATGCCACCGCTGGCGGCCTGACCGTGAAGACGGAACCCGGCTGGGTGGCCCTGGGCTCGGTCGGCTATGGCTTCGGCAATGGCTTCCGCGCCGAAATCGAGGGCAATTACCGCTTTAACGACGTGCACAACACGTCCCTCAGCAGCGGGGGCCGTAGCATTGCCCGCAGCAGCGCGGGCTCACTGGCGACCTATGGCGCCATGCTCAATGGCTTTTATGACTTCAATCTCGCCAGCCTTGGCGCGCCGACCATCTCGCCCTATCTCGGCGCTGGCTTGGGCTACGGTCAAAACTGGTGGAACCGCGTGGGTCTGAGCAATGGCAGCGCAACCGCCCGCTCCAACGGCACCAATGGCAACCTCGCCTATCAGGGCATCGCCGGCCTGGCCTTCAGCCTGCCCATGGTGGCGCCTGGCCTCGCGGTGACACTCGAGTATCGCTACTTCGGCGTGCTGGATTCCTCGCAACGCTTTAACGTCAGCGGCACCGCCACGGGCATCAACCGCAGCTACTCGCCCTCCAACGGCAACCACTCCGCCATACTTGGCCTGCGCTACAATTTCGGCGTAGCCCCCGCCCCCGTGGCCGCCCCGGCCCCGGCTGCTCCGATCCAAACCGTCGCCCGCACCTATCTGGTGTTCTTCGACTGGAACCGCGCTGACCTGACCGACCGCGCCCGCCAGATCATCGCCGAAGCGGCCTCGGCCCGCACCTCCGTGCGCTCGACCCGCATCGAAGTCTCCGGCCATGCCGATCGCTCGGGCTCTGACGCTTACAACCAGGCGCTCTCCATGCGCCGCGCCGAAGCCGTTGCTGGCGAACTCAGCCGCCGTGGCGTGCCGCGCGCCGAAATGGTCATCCAGGCCTTCGGCGAAAGCCGCCCCCTGGTGCCCACCGCCGATGGCGTGCGCGAGCCGCAGAACCGCCGTGTGGAAATTGTCCTGAAGTAATCAGGCCGAACCACGCGGATTAACTGGAAAGGCCGCCTTCGGGCGGCCTTTTTTTGCCTACAGCCCGCCCCCGGCTTGACGGCCGGCATACCACTCGGCCATCTGGCAGGGGGAACGCTGGTCCTCATAATCCTGGAGGGCCTTGTGCCAAATATTCATCGCCGCGCCTTGCTGGGCGCCACCGCTTCCTTCGCCCTGGCCGCGCCCGCGCTGGCTTACCCGGACCGCACGGTCCGCATCATCTCGGGTTATCCGCCGGGTGGGCTGAACGACATCATCTGCCGCGCCATCGCGCCCTCGCTCACCGCCGTGCTGGGCCAGCCCGTGGTGATCGAGAATCGCGGCGGCGCCAATGGCAGCCTCGGCGCCACTGCGGCCGCCCGCTCGGCGCCCGACGGCCACACGCTGTGGATGGGCATCGTTGATACCCAGGCCATCAACCCTTACGCCTATCGCAACCTGGCCTATGATCCGGACCGCGATTTCGCGCCCATCAGCCTGATCGGCAAATTCCCCTTCACCCTGGTGGTCGGCCCGAGCAAGCCGAATATCCGCAGCTTCCAGGACCTCATCAACGCCGCCCGCCCGGCCGCCGATGCCATCACCTATGCCAGCTGGGGCGTGGCCTCCACGCCACATCTGGCCACCGAGCGGATGGTCCAGCAGCAGGGCGTTCGCATGCTGCATGTGCCCTTTATCGGTCAGGCGCCGGCAATGCAGGCCATTCTGGCCGGCCAGGTGGATTGCTTTGCCCTGCCCGCCGGCGGCGCCGAAAGCCTGACCCGCGGCGGCAGCGCCCGCGCCGTGGCCGTGCTGGCCCCGGCCGAGGTGCCGCTCTTCCCCGGCGTGCCGACGGTGAAAAGCTTCGGCGTGCCGCTCGATAGCGGGTTGTGGAAGGCGATCTACGCCCCCGCCCGCACCCCCGCCCCGATCATCGCCCAGCTCAACGCCGCAGTGCGTGAGGCGGTGAAGGCCCCGGCCTTCATCGAGGTGATGCGCCAGCAGGGCGCTGTGCCCGAACCCAGCACCCCGGAATGGCTGGGCGAGTTCCAGCGCAGCGAGCGCGTGGCCTGGGGCGAGGTTGTGCGCTCCAGCAACGCCCTGGTGGAGTAGCCGCCTTGTATCGGCTGATCAGCGCGACCCCCTCGCCCTATGCCCGCAAGGTGCGGATCGCGCTGCTCGAAAAAGGCATCGCCTTCGACTTGCAGACCGAGGTGCCCTGGCACGCCGATACTGCAACCCCAGCCTATAACCCGCTGGAAAAACTGCCGGTGCTCATCACCGCCGATGGGACCGGCATTTACGAAAGCCGGTTTATTCTGGAGTGGCTGGAGGTCATGCACCCCGAGCCACCCATGCTGCCACGCGACCCCGTGGCCGCCCTCGCCGCCCGTCAGGTGGAGGTGATCTGCGACGGGGTGTGTGACGCCATTGTCCTGCTCTTCTTCGAACGCCGGCGCGAAGCCCCCAGCGCGCCCTGGATGGCCCGCCAGCGGCGCAAGGTGGATGGCGGCATCGCGGCACTGGCGCGGCTGCTGGAGAGCGGCGCCATTGGCCAGGGCTTCGGCCTGGCCGAGATCTGCACCGGCACGGTGCTGCGCTACCTGGCGGTGCGCTTCGCCGAGCACCCCTGGCGGCAGGAATACCCATCCCTGGCCGCGCTCAGCGACCGGTTGGAGGCCCGCCCCAGCTTCGCCGCCACCACCCCAGTCCCGCAGAATATTGTCGAGGCGGTGGTCTAAACGCCAAAACCAAGCTTTGCGGACAAATTCATCCGCGACGCTGCGGCACCGCCCACAACTCCGGGCGATGATGCGGTAAAGATTGCATAAATCGGCCGGCAGAGCAAGGAATGAATGCCTTGCCTCACGTCACCCGCTCAAGCTCCTCGGGCGAAAGCCCGGCGGGCACGATGGTCATCGGCACCCGCATCCGGTTGGCATGCCGCCCGGTCAGGGCAGCGATCAGCGGGCCGGGGCCGCCATTGCCGGGGGCTGCCGCCAGCACCAGGATGGAGATCCGGGGGTCCTCGGCCATCAGCTTCAGCAATTCCTCGCGCGGGTCACCCTCGCGGATCAGCAGGATGGGCATGCCGCCGGTGATCTCGGTGACCTGGGCTGCCAGCCCGCCCAGCAATTGCTCGGCCTGCTCGCGCCGCTCCTGCGCCAAAAGCGCGCCCACCCCGGCCCATTCGGTCTGCCCCGCCGGTTCCAGCACCCGCAGCAGCGCCACGCGGCCGCCGGATTTCTTCACCCGCAGACAGGCATAGGTGAGCGCCACCGCACGCTCCGCACTGTCATCCACCACCACGAGGAAGACGCGGTTCCGCCGGGATTCGTCGGGCAATCAGGACCTCCGGAACACGATACTGCCGAGCCAGCCGGCCAGCGCGGCAAGGGCCACGCAGATCACTCCATAGAGCAAGGGCTGCCCGCGCGAAACATCGGCGATGGTGGCCGCCGTCCCCACCCGCTCCACCACGAAGCGCTGCACCTGCTCGGCCACCACGCGGCGGCTTTCCACCAGCAGCACGCGCACGGTGTATTCGCCGGCGGGAATGGTGGCGGGCAGCGGCAGGCGGGAATGGAAGAGCCGGTTGGCGCCGATCTCGACCGGGGCGGAATCCTCCTGCCACAGCCCCGCCTCCTGCTTCAGTGACAGCAGGGCGGCGCGAAATTGCGGCGCGCGGGCGCCGGTGCTGGCCATGGGCAAAACGTCGAGGCCCAGATGGTACTGGCTGCGCAGCGCCTCGGGCAGCAGGCGCCAGGCCGGCAGGGTGCCCGCCACCGAATAGAAGGCCGGCACCGCGGCGAAGCGCGCCGAGGGGCCGTTGAACCACATCCCCAGCACCCGCACGCGGCGCCGCACGGTGAAGGGCTGCTGCGGGCCGGTCGTCACGATCAGGATTTCCGCACCACCCGGCCCAATGGGCTGCGCTGTGCTGCCAAAAACCAGGATCGAGGCGCCATCGAAGGTGGTGGAAACCTCCACCCTGTCCTGGCTCAGCCGCGCCACCAGCGGCGCTTCGGGCTGCGCCAGGGCGGCGCTGGCCCAGAGCAGCAGCATCAGCACAAGGCGCATCAGCCTGGCCCCAGGCTGAACATATGGTCCGGCGTGTCGATCAGGCCCCAGAACAGCATCGCCGCCACGGCGAGCACCAGCAGCCCGAGCAGCGCCCGCGTTTCCTCGCCGCGCAGCCGCCCGCCCATTTGCGCGCCGAACTGCGCCCCCGCCACGCCGCCCAGCAGCAGCAGCAGCGTCAGCACGATATCCACGCTGCCCAATTGCCAGGCGGACATAATGGTCACCGCCGAGGTGACGCAGACCACCTGAAACAGCGAGGTGCCGATCACCACCGCAGTGGGGATGCCCAGCAGATAGATCATCGCCGGCACCAGCATGAAGCCGCCGCCCACGCCCATAATGGCCGAGAGCAGGCCAATCCCCGCCCCCACCAACAGTGGCGGCACCACCGAGATGAACAGCCGCGACTTGCGGAAGCGGATCTTGAAGGGCAGCCCATGCATCCAGAAATGCTGATGCAGCCGGGCCGGGGCATCGGCCCGGCGGCGAAGGATGGCGCGCACGCTCTCCATCACCATCAGCGAACCCACGCTGCCCAGCACAACGACGTAGAAGATGGACACCACCGCATCCACCAGCCCCGCGCTGCGCAGGAAGGCAAAGAGCTGGATGCCGATCATGCTGCCAAACAGGCCGCCCGCCACCAGCACCAGCCCCATCACCCAATCCACATTGCCCCGGCGCGACTGGGCAATGACGCCTGAGGTGGAGGCGCCCAGCACCTGATTGGCGCCCGAGGCCACCGCCACCGGCGCTGGTATCCCCAGCAGCAGCAAGGCGGGCGTGAGCAAAAACCCGCCACCCACGCCAAATAATCCTGACAGCCAGCCCACGCCAAAGCCGATGCCGACCAGCAGGAGGGCATCCACACTCATTTCGGCGATCGGCAGGTAGACCTGCATCGCGATGGCACTCCGGCTGTTGTCTCGTCCGGGGGGAGGACGCCTTTATGGGCCTATGAATGCGGCGGTGTCAGGGCAGGCGATGATGTCATCGTCTTCACCTTGCATGTCACCATGTTGCCGGGGTTGTATGGGGGATGAGAATGCAACGGCGTGCCATCGGTTTTCTCGCCCTTCCGGCGCTGGCCCCGGCCCAGGCGCAGACGGCGGCGCGCATCGCGCTGCTGCATATGAACGATTTCCACAGCCGCCATTTGGCCATTGCCGGCAATAGCGCCGCCTGCCGCGAGGGTGCGGCCTGCTATGGTGGCTCCGCCCGGCTGGCGGCGGCAGTGGCCGAGGGGCGGGCCGAGGCCGCTTCGGCCGGCCGCGCCGCCATGCTGCTCGATGGCGGTGACCAGTTCATGGGCAGCCTGTTCTACACCCATCATCGCGGCCTGGCCGAGGCGGCGGTGCAGCGCGCCATCGGCACCGCCGCCATGGCCATTGGCAATCATGAATTCGACAATGGGCCGGAGACCCTGGCCGGCTATGCCGAAGCCGTGCCCTTTCCGCTGCTCTCGGCCAATATGGATGCCAGCCGTTCAGCCGCGCTGGCGGAGCGGGTGCGCCCTTGGGTGGAATTCGCCCTCGGTGGTGCCCGCCTGGCGGTGGTGGGGCTGACGACGCCGGACACGGCCAATATTTCCTCCCCCGGCCCCGATATCCGCTTCACCGACCCCGCCGAGGCGGCCGAGCGGGCGATTTGGGAGGCGCGCCGCAGCGGGCCCTGCACCGTGGTGCTGCTCAGCCATCTGGGCCTGAGCGCTGATCGGCGGCTGGCGGAGAATCTCCGCGGTGTGGATGTGATTCTGGGCGGGCATTCGCACACGCTGCTGGCCAATGGTCTGACCGATGCCGCCGGGCCGCATCCCGTCCTGGCGCGTGGCGTGCGGATCGCTCAGGCCGGGGCGCATGGCCGCTATCTGGGCCGGCTCGACCTTGATATCGCCGCCGATGGCCGGGTGCTGGGCCATGGTGGCGCGGTCCGCGAGTTGCATGCTGATTTGCCGGAGGATCCTGATGTGGCCGCGCTGGTCGCCAGCCTGGGCGCGCCGCTGGAAGAGTTGCGCCGCCGCCCGGTGGCGCAACTGCCGGGCATGCTGGACAATGCGCCCTGCGGCGTCTCGCTCTGTGAGATTGGCACCCTGGTGGCGCAGAGCCTACGGCAAGCCATTCCGGATGCGCAGATCGGCTGGATGAATGGCGGCGGCATTCGTGCGGGCCTGCCCGCCGGCAGCGTCACCTGGGGCGATGTGCTGACCAGCCTGCCCTTTCAGAACACCGTGGCGCGGATGGTGCTGCGCGGCCATTCCATCCAGGCCGCTTTGGAAATTGGCGTGGCGCGCTGGCCCGCGGTGGCCGGCCGCTTCCCGCAACTGGCGGGGCTGCGCTTCACCCTGCTGCAGGGCGCGCCCGCCGGCAGCCGGGTGGCCGCGGTGGAGGTGGAGGAGGGCGGCCAATGGCGGGCCATCGACCCCGGCCGCGCCTATGTGGTCGCCACCAACAATTTCCTCCGCCGCGGTGGCGACGGCTTTACCATGTTCCGCGACGAGGCGCTGGAGGCCTATGACCAGGGCCCGGGCGTGGAGGAAGCGCTGGTGACCTGGCTGATTGCCCGGCGGTAGTCACCGACGGGGCAGAAAGCCCACAATCTCATAGGCGCGCTTGAGGATGGGCGCGGCGATGGCCTCGGCTTTTTCGGCGCCCTGATGCAGGGCGGCATCCAGCGCGCCCGGGTCCTCCAGCAGGCGGAGCATGTCGGTGCGGATCGGGCCGAGATGGGCCACCAGCGCCTCGGTCAGCACCGGTTTGAAGGCACCAAAGCCGCGGCCGGCATGCTCGGCCAGCACGGCCTCCTGCGTCTGGCCGGTGATGGCGGCCAGGATGCCGACGAGGTTGCGCGCCTCGGGCCGCTTTTCCAGCGCGGCCAGATTGTCGGGCAGCAATTCGGGGTCGGTGGTGGCGCGTTTGATTTTGTTGGCGATGGTGTCGGCATCGTCATTGAGGTTGATGCGCGACTGGTCCGAAGGGTCGGATTTGCTCATTTTGCGGGTGCCGTCGCGCAGGCTCATCACGCGGGCGGCCACGCCCTGGATCAGCGGCTCGATGCGGGGGAAGAACTCCACGCCGTAATCATGGTTGAATTTTTCCGCGATGTCGTTGGCGAGTTCGAGATGCTGGCGCTGGTCATCGCCCACCGGCACCTGGGTGGCGTGGTAGACCAAAATATCCGCCGCCATGAGGTTGGGATAGACGTAGAGGCCGGTGGAGGCGGCCTCCCGGTCCTTGCCGGCCTTGTCCTTGAACTGCGTCATCCGGTTCAGCCAGCCCAGGCGCGCGATGCAGTTGAACACCCAGGCGAGTTGGGCATGGGCCGGCACATGCGACTGGACAAAAAGCACGCATTTGTCGGGCGAGAGGCCGCAGGCGATCAGGGCCGCCGCCATTTCGCGGGTTTGCCGCAGCAATTCGGCCGGTTCCTGCCGCTGGGTGATGGCGTGCAAATCCACCACGCAGAACAGGCACTCATCCGTGTCCTGCATCGGCACCCAATTGCGGATGGCGCCGAGGTAATTGCCCAGCGTGGGCACGCCCGAAGGTTGAATGCCGGAAAAGACTCGCGCCATGATATGTCCGTGTGTTGGTGGCAGAGGGTTCGCCCAGGCGGGGCCGGGGGTCAAGCAGTCCGGCGCATCATGCGGCGCAGCGCGCGCAAATCCAGCCCGCCAGTGACCTGGGCGAGGCCGAAATAGGTGGCAGCCCCCAGGCCGCAGACCAGCCCCAAGAGCAGCGTGCCAGAAAGCCCCGGCGCCATGGGCAGAAGGGCGCTCAGCCCGGCCAGGACCAGGCCCATGGCGGCGGCGGCGCCGAGCACCCTCGGCACCCCGCGCCGCAGCCGCCGATCGGCCACCCAAAGCCCGCGCCGGGCCAGCAGCCAGGCCATCGCCGCCGCATTCACCCAGGCCGAGGCCACGGTGGCCAGCGCAATGCCCGGCGCGCCGAGCCAGCCGGTGGCCAAGAATAACAGGTTCAGGGCGAGGTTCAGCGCCACGCAGAGCAGGCCTATGATCACCGGCGTGCGGGTATCGCCCCTGGCGAAAAACCCGGGCGCAAAAGCCTTCACCAGCACGAAGGCGGGCAGGCCCAGGGCATAGACCACCAGCACCGCCGCCGCACCGCGCGCATCGGCGGCAGTGAAGGCGCCGCGCTGGAACAGCACGCTCATGATGGGCGCGGCCAGCACCGCCAGCGCCACCGCCGCCGGCACGCAGAGCGCCAGGGTGATTTCCAGGCCGCGATTCATCGAGCGATGGGCGGAGAGCGATTTCCCGGCCGAAAGCTGCGCCGCCAGCATGGGCAGCAGGGCGGTGGAAATGGCAATGCCGATCACCCCCAGCGGCAATTGCGCCACCCTATCGGCATAATAAAGCAGGCTGACCGCGCCCACCGGCAGCAGCGAGGCGATGATCACATCCACCGCCAGATTGAGCTGGGTGACCCCCGCCCCCAGCAGCCCCGGCACCATTTTGCGCAGCACCAATGTCTCGGCCACGGAGAGGCGGGGCAGCACGGGGAGAATCACCATCCCCGCCTGCGCCGCCGCCCACCACACCAACGCCAATTGCACCATGCCTGAGACCATCACCCCCCAGGCCAGCGCATGCGCCGGCGTGGCGGTGAAGGGCGAGAGTGCAAACAGCGCGCCCATGGAGA